>Ga0193731_1000021_pt1 | contig 49645 bp, 50 predicted proteins | sample U1a2metaG_FD_144920 | JGI IMG/M metagenome (GOLD analysis project Ga0193731, IMG submission 144920) | Soil microbial communities from a riparian zone of the East river system, Colorado, United States - U1a2 | ecosystem: Environmental > Terrestrial > Soil > Riparian zone | place: USA: East River...
GAAAAGCAGGGATTAATTTTGTCTTCATAAAGACGATTTATTTTTTTCTGAGGTAAACATTGTTGTGTGTGGACGATAAGGTAATGTCCAGACCGCCTCCATTGATTTTGCCAGTAACATTGTCACTGTACTTTACCATGTTCCCCGAGCGTTCGATATCAATCTTGAAATCAGGATCTACAAAGATCTCCCCCCGGGAAGTTCCCAGTTTCAAATTGGCTTTCGTCCCCACCGGCAGCGATACATCCACATGGCCATGGACCGAATTGATCGAGATGGGGCCTTTCATGTTTGCCCCAAACGAAGCTTCGATCTCTCCATGAACTGTTTTTACGTCCACGGGGCCCGTGACATTGTCGAGATGGACCGCATTGTGTACCGTAGAGACTTCGATCTCGCTTTCGACATTTTTAAAATTCACATCGCTTCCATAAGGCGATGTATGAGAGTAATACACCGTCACTCCTTTCGGCACCAGGATCTTAATATCGGGACCGTCCATTTTTTTCAGTTGTTGAACTTCAATCACATTTCCCTTGTCAATCACAGAAAGGCCGATACCGGTATTGTCCTCCAATCCCAGGCTACTGATGGCCCTCAACCCTTTGGCACGGTCGTCCCCATCCCGGTCGTTGTTGCGCGAACTGAAAACAATTTCACTGCCATTATATCCTTCGATCGTTACTTCGTTTACTTCCTTGATCTCCAGTCGCCCGGAACTCTTCTGCAGCTTGTAGTCCTGTGCCGTTGCAACCCCGAGGCTGATCCCCGCCAAACCTGCTATGATGATTAATTTACGTTTCATTTCTTTTTAGTTAATTTTTATAAATCTGTATTCAATTTTATTTCTTGCGGAGGTAAATCTTGCCGTAGTTGGAATTCAGGTCGATAGTGATCCCTCCACCATTGATCTTACCGTTTACTTTATCGCTGTACCGGATCATCGAGCCTTCCTTTTCAATTTCAATTTTGAAGTCGGGTGCGACGAGTATTTCACCGTAGGACGTACTCATTTTCAGGTTCGCTTTGGTGGCCAGCGGCAGGGTTAAGTCGACGTATCCGTAAACCGAAACGATGGAAATAGGTCCCTTCATGTTTGCATTGAAATCCGCCTCGACGTGTCCATACACGCTTTTTACCGTAACGGGACCGGTGACATTTTCCAGTTCCACACTGTTATAGTTGGCTGATACCTCGATCTCATTTTCCATGTTCCTGAATTGGACTTCCCCTCCGTATTGTGATTCATGTGAGAACGAAACGATCATTCCTTTGGGAACCAGAATCTTTATTTCCGGTGAGTTCATCCTGTTAAGCTGACGTACTTCAACCGTGGTCCCTTTGTCCGTTATATTAATTCCAAGGCCGGTATTATCGTCCAGCCCAAGGCTATTGACGGCCCGCAATCCTTCCGCCCGTTCGTCTTTTTTCTCATGTCCATTTTTAGAAGAGAAGATGATATCGTTTCCGTTATGGCCTTCGATCGTCGCCTTGCCCAGGTGGATTTCCAACCGTCCTGAGTTTTTAGCGACTTTATATTCCTGTGCTCCGGCGCGTACACAAAAAAACATCGCCAGAAGTGCTATTATAAGTTTGTTCATTTTTATCTGATTCGTTTAATTAATTTCATTTACTGACTCTTTTCTCCTTCGTTACAAAAACTTCGTCTTAAACTTTACAGCGTTATGAAAGTTTTAATATTCCGGCATGGGCCTCATCTTTAACAGCCGGTATCACTTCCTCATCCGTCGAGATCCTCAACAACTCTTTGACGGCTTCCTTTTCCTTCATTTCTACCATCAGGCGGATCAAGGCAATCTGGATGATGGGATCTTTCTGTGTTGCCAGGGAGGCGATGAGCGCTTTCCGGACGTGTTCCTGCTGATGAAATTTCCCGAGGGCTTCCAGTGCTGCCAGGCGGACATTCGTGTTGGGATCCTCATTCATGGTCCTGGTCAGTGCCTGAACGATCTGGTCGTCGGCTTTCTCCATTTTAAAGGCGACCGTAGCACCCATCATCCGCTGGCTTGCCGATTGCCGGTTGTCCAGCATCGACATCATCATCAGTTTGGTGGCTTCCACTTCTCTTTTGAGAGCGATCAGGTCCTCTTCCCGCTGTTGATTCTTATTGATCCAAAATCCAATTGCAATCCCTGCCATAACCAATGCCACCGCTGCTGCGGCTCTAAAAAACACCGGCTGGAAGAATACTTGCTTATTGCCCGACCCGGTGTTACGGGCGGCCGCTATTTCCGCCCGGAGCGTCTTTTCAAAATTCTCCCGGAGTTTTTTTCCGGGTTCCCACTCATCGGATTTTTTGATGGCGTCCAGCACTTCCCCGAGCTGTACATACAATCGATGTGCTTCCGGGTTTTGGGCCAGTTCAAGTTCCACTTGCCGTCGATCTGCCGTTGAAAGCTTGCCATCGATGTAATCGATCAATAATCCTTCTAATTTGTCTGGTTCCATGGCTTCCCTTTGTGGATGTTAAAATTTTCTAGGTCTTTTCCAGTTGAAAATAATGTTCTCTCAATTTGGCGATGGCCCGGTGTACTTTCACTTTGATGTTGGCCACAGTCGTCTCCATGATCACGGCCACTTCCTCGTACTTCATGTGCTGGAAGCGTGTGAGCACCAGCAGTTCGCGTTGGTCGGTATCCAGGAGGGCCATCGAACGCTGCAGCAGCTTTTCGCGCTGCTCCTGTTCTTCACTTTCCTGTGGGTCCTGGACCCGGTCGCTTATCTTTTCCACATCTACAAAATTTGAGTATCGGTTACCCTGTGCCCGGTAGTGATCCGAGAAAGCATTGCGGGCCATTTGATAAATCCACGATTGAAACTTCAACCCCTCTTTGTAGCTGCCGCGGTACTTCATCATCCGCAGGAATACATTTTGTGTCAGGTCTTCGGCCAATTCCCGGTCAGAGGCCAGACGCGCCAAAAAATTAAAAATGCGTTTGTGATACCGCTCAAAAAGCAAGGACGCCTGCTGCAGGTCACCGTTTTTCACGGCTTCCATGATCATCTCGTCTGTCATCAGGTCCTTGGATTGATTCAATTTTCGTGTTGGTTACCGGGGGGTGGGTGAAAGGTTACAAAAGAATCCGGGGAAACAGAAGGTTTCCACCGCGGAGGCGCAAGGGCGCTAAGGAGGCGCAAAAGTCAACATCTTCTATCCTAAGCCAAAGGTATCTGTTTCGGGGAGACAGGGCACAACATTTGCAGTATATCAGGCAATCACTTAAAAGCAGAAAATAAAATCCCTCTCCTGATGGATCTACCTACCCAACTCCTCTGGCTCTTTGTACTCGCCATACCCATCGCATGCATTTCCTGGACGGTAACCAATGAAGAACTCTTTCGTCAAATGAATACCTTCTTTGTCAAAAGAAGCCACGACTCCCGGTCATTTGCAGCCAGAAAATTCTTTTATATGCTTACCTGTGAATATTGCTTTAGTCATTATATCACCTTCTTTTTCCTCATATTGACCGGGTACAAGCTGCTGTTGGGTGATTGGCGAGGGTACCTGATTGCCGGTTTTTCATTGGTATGGATCGCAAACGTGTACATGAGTTTGTACTCTTTTCTCCGAACGGACATCAAAAAAGAAAAGGTAGAAGTTAGGAAGGAGGAGAAAGAACTGGAACATACTGATCCTCCAAAATTAGAAATTCCCTAACTCCACAAATTGAGTTGCTTCTACCGTATTATCAGTAGAGTTCCGGTCAATGAGTTTATGGATTGGATCTATGCCGGCTTTCCGGGGTTTCTCCCGCAGTAAAATTGTAAACTTATTGTCCGCTGTGGTGATTTTGTGTTTTTTCAGGTAGATCAATTTGTCCTTGCCCATATCGTCTTTTCCAAATACTCCGATTTCGATCCAATCGTTGACAGGGATACGGGTCTCCATACCTGTACTATCTGCTCTTATCTTTTGACTTGAAACCGTTAACGTTAACTCAAACTTGCCTTTTGATTTCTCCTGATAAACCGCCTCAACGGCCTTGTTTTCAAACAGCGTAATGGTTTCAAACATGTCATGGATCAGGTACCGAAGACTGTCGGGCGTTACCCGGCGTACTTGTTTTAGCAGATCCAAAGAAGTAGGATAAGGGCTATCCTTGAAAGCCCAGGCTTTGTTATATCTACGGAAAGCCGCATTAAGGGAGTCCTCTCCAATATAGTCTTGCAAAGCAAAAAATACTAAAGACGCTTTATTGTAAGCAATGTAATCCTGGCCTTCGACAAGCTGCAAGGGTTGTTCCTTCTTTCGCTCCGATGCGCGGCCGAGCAGATAGCGATCCAATTCATGTTTAAGGTAGCGTTCGATCGTCTCCGTAGGAAAAGCATGCTTCATGACCATCAGGGCGGAATACTGCGACATGCCTTCTGACAGCATGGCATTTCCCTTGACGCCGGCATCCATTACCTGATGACCCCACCACTGATGGGCTACCTCATGGGCAGTTATATAATAGGCCATGTCCAGGTCCTTCTCCGGATGGGTGATCCTGAGAATGAATCCAAGACCCTCTGAAAAAGGGATCGTGTTGGCAAACGACTGTGCGAAGGTTGAATATCGCGGGAATTCCAGAATGCGCAGTTGATGATGCTGATACGGGCTGAAATTGCCGGAACAATATCCAAGTGCGTCTTTCATACCTTCCATCATACGGCCTAGATTATATTCATGCCCGGGGTGGTAATAAATCTCCAGGTTCACCTTCTTCCAGGTATCACGTCGTATTGAATAACGGGCTGAAACAATCGAATAAAAATTGGATATGGGAGCCTCCGTTTTATAATGAAAATATCTACGACTACGTTCCCGCCACTCCTTCTGTAAATAGCCGGGCGCAATGGCGATCTGATCTTGCTCCGTGCTCACTACGATTTCGAACCGTATGCGATCCGCGCCTTTTCCGAATAAATTCACGGCCAGCCCACGAGGGTCTTCTCGTGGCAGCATGCGCTCTTTTTCCATCAAGCCGTTCTTTTTACGCAGGCCGTCATCGCCGAGTTCATAATTGCGATTATACCCAAGCCCGGGGAAATACGAATTGTTGAAAAATGTACCGTTGTAAACTACTTTCGTATTGGAATTGCTGTTTACAAAGCCCCTGGTCAGAAAAGAGATTTTGAAATTCATCTTTACGCTATCGCCGGGGAGGAGCGGGCTGGCCAACTGATAAATAAAATAACGAAATTCCTCATTTGCTTCCGTTCGTTTTATCACATGATCGAATTTGATATAATCGACCTGTATCTGATCTTCCTCATTGCATTGAACATGAATGTCTTGAATAGACTGGCTTTTTTTGTTTTTTAGATAGTAAAATCCTTCCGCTATAAACTCGCGCCGGGAGGGGAATAAATCAACCTTTATGTTGGCCTCCGTAATTTTTGGTTGCGCGATAAATTCATATTTTTTGAACGTTTTTTCATACCGTGCCCGCTTTTCCTCCAGGTCCCTGGTTTTTTGAAATTTATTCAGGACACTCGTATTGTAGAAGATATAAAACCCGGAAAGTAGAAACACCACCAATGCCGCTAAAGCAAAAGTGATCATCGAATTGGTGAGACGTAGTTTGCCGGCCTTCCATCGCATCTTCAGGACCGAGTCTGCGCCCCGGGCGGAAAGGACGATGGCGATGCAAAATAGTATCGATGAAAAAGCAAACCAATAAAGCTTAAACCAGGCAAATGGAGTTACAAAATGACCATACAAATTCATTTCAGAAAAAGTCTCCAAACTACCGCTTGCAAATTGCCACAAGCCATGCTCAAGACCGAGTTGGTTAAAAAGAGCAGTCATTATATAAAAGACAACACAAAGGGTGAACCCGAGAAATTTATTATTTACCAACACCTGAATAAAAATAGAGAGCACGGTATATAAAACCAGGAAGGCCAGTGTACTGGTAAATAGGGTGCCAAAGTAAACCGGAAGATCAAACTCAAAATACCCGTTAGCAGTTTGAATAATCACTCCACAAACGATCAAAACCAGGAGCAACACACTATAAACCAGGAACAGCCCGATGAACTTGGACAGCAGCCCTATACCAGCCGGCATCGGCATGGCATCTAAAATCAGATTGAAGTTTATGGTTCGCTCCTTCCAGACCAACTCACCGGAGTAGAAAATGGCAATGATCAGAAAAAAAAGATTAAATGAATTTAAAAGTGTCAGAATGGCATTCGTGGTGGGGTAAGAACCTGTTCCATAAAGCGAATTCATATTGGCGGCATTGAAGAAAAGCAACAACATACCGCTGCCGACTATGGCCAGGAAGGGAATTTCCATCACCACGACACGGAAATAAAAAAATGACATCCGGATGAGTTGCAGTAAGTAGGTCGATGTGTTGAATACGCGCTTGATAAAAGGCATGATCAGGGTGCCTGGCATCGGCTCCGGTGCCGAAGAAGTTGCTCGCTTTTTACCGGTCGGTGATTTACGTGCTGCGTTGAAGGAAAACCCAAAGTAGGTGATCACCAAAGCGAGTACACCAATACCAACCCAAAGGATACGGTTATAAAGCATCAACCCGTCGAGCGGTACAAGTCGGGTGTTCTGTTCGGCGGGGGTCCAATAGCGTGTTACGTACTGAAATGTCTGGACGCCAAAAGGATCAATGGTCGCTGCCAACTCCCGCAAGTCAAGGTCAAGGAGCAAATTATTGCCGATTTGATATAAAACGATAAGCAGAATGCCTTGTGTATAAATAACGATGGAATTCCGCCCAAGTGCTCCACTCATGAAAAAGAGAGCGCCCATGGCAAAGATATTGGTGACCGTGAACAGGAAGAAAGGCTGGAGGTAATGCCATGCATTAAAAGGGAGCATCTCTTTATCGATCCAGGAAACTTCCCACGGAATGAATTTCGCGAGGGCAAAGCCACTCATCAGTCCCATCCAGATCGCGCAATTGATCAGGACAAGGATAAGGACTGACCCGCAGAACCGGCCGAGCAGGTAATCTGTTTTTTTGATGGGTGTACTGAACAAAATGGATTCGGTATTGTGATCAAAGTCACGAACGATGGAAACACCCATTACAGCAGAGGTGATCATGGTGAACACAAAGGACAATACGATCGTCCAAACCGTGATGAGGTAGGGTGCATTGGCCATGATTTGTCCTACCGCTGCCCGGATAGGGCTGGCGATGCCTAGAAAACTCAGGAGAAAAATAATTCCAAAATAAACATAGGTAACCGGTCTGCGTTTCCGGTACCGAAATTCAAAAAGAAAAAACTCTTTGAACATGATCTTTATTTTCGACCATTTAAATCCACGCCCTCCTGTTTAGCCGCATTTGCGATTTGGGCAAAGTAAACGTCCTCCAGCCCCACGGGGATCATCTCAAAGGAACTATCGGGTCGTGTGTCACTGAGTACATGTATCTCGGGTGTACCCGCCAAAAGTCGTTCGGAGACAAGTGTAAAGTTCTTACGGTACTCTTCCAATTCGGATTTTTGGATTCGCTTCGTCCAAACTCGTCCTTCCAGTTCTGCGATAGCGTCGCCCGGGCGTCCTTTGTACAGCATCTGCCCGTTATTGATGATGGCCATGTTGGTGCAAAGCTCCTTTACGTCATCAACAATGTGAGTGGAAAGGATCACAATAGTGTTTTCCCCGATTTCGGATAGGAGGTTGAGAAAGCGATTCCGTTCCGCGGGGTCAAGCCCGGCCGTGGGTTCATCTACGATGATCAACCGGGGGTCGGCCAGCAGCGCCTGTGCAATTCCAAACCGTTGTTTCATTCCCCCGGAATAACTTCCAAGATTCTTATTGCGGACTTGCCAAAGGTTAGTTTTCTGAAGCAATGAATCTACCCGGCTCTTTCTCTGCCCCTTATCTGTTATTCCTTTTAATACGGCCAAATGACTCAGCATTGTTTCCGCATCCACTTTTGGATAAACCCCAAACTCCTGCGGCAGGTATCCCAGAATTTTTCTGACTTCCTCCTTCTGTGTGAGTACATCAATATCACCGAAGGTAATTGTTCCGCTGTCGGCCTCCTGCAGCGTAGCCAGGGTGCGCATGAGGGTTGACTTGCCGGCACCGTTGGGACCCAATAACCCAAACATACCCTGGTAGATCGTAAGGGTAACGTCCTTTAATGCCTGCACTCCGTTGGAGTAGGTCTTATTCAGATTCTCAATAACTAACTCCATATCGAATTTCAACGATGGTATCGCCTGCCCATACTATTAAAGTTTAGGAATCGAAAAATAAAAAGTAGCTCCTATGTTTAGTTCCCCTTCCGCCCACACCCGCCCCCGGTGTTTTTCAATAATTCTTTTGACAAAAGCCAGGCCGACACCTGTTCCTTCAAATTCCTCTGCCTTGTGAAGCCGCTGAAATACGCCGAAAAGTTTATCATAATAAGCCATATTAAAACCAACGCCATTGTCTTTAACAAAATAGACGATTTCTTTGGGATCCTCGTAAGACCCAATTTCAATACAAACCGCTTCTTTTTTCTGAGTATACTTCAGGGCGTTAGACAAAAGGTTGACCCAGACCTGGCGAATCATGTTGATGTCAGCTGCTCCGGAAAGCAATTCAGTCTTGTCTATTTTGATATTCCTTTGACCTTCCTGCTGCATTAGTTCATCCAGGATGAGTGTTACGAACTCATCCATGTCGATTTGTGATTTCCCGATTTCCCTCCTGCTTGTTCTTGAAAAATCAAGGAGATCGTCAATCAAGCGCCCCATTCGTTTCGCATTTTTTATGACTATGCCGATAACCCGCTGGCCCTCTTCATCAAGCTTGTCATAGTAATCATCTCTCAGGATTTGTGCATAGCCGCCTATCGAGCGGAGGGGAGCTCTAAGATCATGCGAAACGGAGTAGCTAAAGGCTTCCAATTCCCGGTTGGTTTGCCTCACTTCCTCCTCTGCTTTTTTCCGCTCTGTATTGTCAAATACGGTGCAGCGGCTGCTGATCAGATTTCCTGAACTGTCCAAAATGGCTACCGCATTGAGAATGGTCGGAACCGATGTATTGTTTTTGAGTACCATTTCGGCCTCTACGTTGTTAACGGAGCCCTTTTTAAGGTATTCCTGAAGTCCTTCTTTGAGGAATGAACCCTCGTCCATTTTTAGAATTTCTGTAAAATGAAATTTTCCAACGAGTTCTTCTTTGGTGTATCCCAGCCATCGGAGAAGGGTCGCGTTAATGTTTTCAAATGCCCCGACGGTATCGACAGAGAAATACCCGCACGGAGCATTTTCGTAGAGATCACGAGCCCTATCGGATGCTCGTTTTAGCTTTTGTTCGGCAACCGCCCTCGCCTTCAGACTGGCATTTACGGCGTACGTCAAAATAACCAGGATGGCGAACATGGCAATCAACAAGCCGACGAAAGCATAGGCAAAGCGGTAGAACTGTTTTCCAACGCTTGCGGATCGCTCTTGAATCAAACCATTTTCTTCCTTCTGGATTTCGTCAATGATGCTTTGAGCCGCCGCCATAATCTTTGCACCATGAAATGTCATTACTAAAGCCTTTGCGCTTTCAAAACTTTTTCTTCTGATCTCAATTATGGTGTCCGAAAATGCTATTCTTCGTTCGGCAACTTTTCGAAGTTGCGTGACCCTGTCGCTTTGTTTAGGATTATCCGCGACTAAGGAATCCAACTCACCGATGTAATTCCGCACAGCCCTCACCGCACCGGGATATGGTTTTAGAAATGTTGAATCGCCTGTTAGCGCATATCGAAGTTGGTCTGTTTGTACTTCCATCAAAAATGACCGAACCTGTTCCGTATGGAATAGTACTTGCCTTGCATGTGCACCCCAGCGCCCTATTTCGATAACATTTCTGATGTATGTAAAAGAAAGCAACCCGAGGAAAAAGATTATTAAAATGGAGATTGCAAACCCCACCAATATCTTAGCATTGATATAGAACTTCATAATTGTAGGAGAGATACGGAACCGATCCCCCTAACCCTGAAAAGAACTGGATTGAAGCCAAAGGACCATGATCTGGATTCTACGAATGTAGCAATTATTTCGACGATCAGGAGTCATTTGGAAGGAAAACATACATGTTGAACCAGGTCACCAGTGAGCCATAGTACCCTCTATGACTTGTCGTTGATTCAACGACGTAGATATTTCCACCCTTTGAATTATCTTGCCATGCCATGAACAAAATGCCTGTCATCGAAATCAAGAACGTCAGCAAATCTTTTAAGGAGATCGAGGCTGTCAAAAATCTGACCCTTACCATTTACGAGGGCGAATACGTGGCATTGCTCGGTCCGAATGGCGCCGGCAAGACGACGCTGATTGAAATGATTGAAGGGCTCCAGAAACCTGACGCGGGAACCATCCGGATACTGGGCATGAACTGGAAAGAACATGAGCAAAAGCTCCATCAGAAGATCGGCCTGTCGCTGCAAGAGACAAAATTCATTGATAAGATCACCACGAAGGAGACATTCGATCTCTTTGGGAGCTTTTACGGATTACGCCCCGCACGGACAGAAGAAATACTCGAGCTTGTTAATCTTACCGAAAAAAGAAAAGACTATACCAACCAGCTGTCGGGGGGACAACGGCAGCGCCTGGCTATTGGGATCGCATTGCTCAACAACCCAAAAGTACTTTTGCTGGATGAACCTACTACGGGGCTTGATCCGGGGGCACGCAGAGAGGTGTGGAAAATTCTGGAGAAACTTCAAAGGGATTTCAAAACAACAATGATCCTCACGACTCACTATATGGAAGAGGCCGAAGTTCTTTGCGAGCGGATCCTCATCATGGACAAGGGTGAGTTTATCGCTGCCGGAACATTACCGGAATTAAATGCCCGGCACGGAGAGGGCGATCTTATCGAAGTCACGTTTGATCGGAATTTTGACATCGGTGCCTCCGATCTTCCGGGCGTCAAACGTCTGAACTGGGTTACTGCGCATACGAAAGCGGAGATCTTTGTCGACAACATTGCAGAAGTCCTGCCTTCCATTATAGAATCGACCCGGCGCGGCAACATCCGGATCACGGCCCTTACTTCCAGAAAAATGACACTGGACGACCTCTTCATCTCCCTGACCGGAAGACATCTGACCGAAGCCTGATGAACACCAGCCTCTACCAATTAATACTTACCAACTTCAGGGTTTTTTTTCGGGAGCCCGCCATTATATTCTGGGCAGCTCTCTTTCCCATTATCATGGCCTGGGTTCTTGGCATTGCTTTTTCCGGCAAAGGGGAATCCGTGAGAACGGTATACGTGATCGGCCGGGAAATTCCCGTCAACGTATCGGGAGAAAAAGTGTTCGGCGAGAACACCGGAAATCCTTCAAAGATAAAATTCAGGAAGGCTTCCGAAGAAGAAGCTGTAAAGGCGATCAAGCAAGGCGTGATTGTGTTGTATCTGGAAGTTGCCAGTGACTCCGTGATCTATCATTTTGATCCGGTCAATCCGGAAGCGCAACTCACACACCTAATCTTAGAAAGCGGCCTTCATGGGCGTCGGGATAGCGACAATAAAACTTCCATCAAGCCGCTCCGGGCGAAGGGGACGCGCTACATTGATTTTTTAGTTCCGGGTCTGATTGCACTCGGCATCATGAATTCCTGTATCTGGGGCATCGGATGGAGCCTGATCGAGACGCGGATGAAAAAGTTGCTTAGAAGAATGATTGCTACACCAATGAAAAAATCCCGCTTTCTCAGTTCTTACATGATCACGCGGGTCATGCTGGGAGGGTTTGAGACATTGTTGCTCTTGCTTTTCACGCGTTTGTATTTCGGCACGGAGATTACCGGTAGCGTTGCCGCCTTTGTCGCGGTGTTCCTTGCGGGAATTTTTGCTTTCTCCGGCATTGCCATTCTCATTGCCTCGCGAACGGCCAAGACCGAAGTGGCTAACGGGCTGGTGAATCTGATAACACTTCCCATGATGATCCTGTCGGGGATCTTTTTTAACTACCATAATTTTCCCGATTGGGCCCTTCCTGTCATTCAGGCTTTACCCCTCACCTTGCTGGCCGACTCCATCAGGGCCATATTCATCGAGGCTGCAGGCTTTAAGGAAATCGTAAAGCCCATTGCAATTTTATCGACTACAGGTCTTGTTACGTTTGCCATAGGGCTACGAATGTTTAAGTGGTATTGAAACCCTGGTTTTTTTTGAAATTTTCTCATGAAAGTCCGTCAGACCCGTTACCTTGGGGTACATACGCGTATGTACGAATATTTTATGCGTATGAAAAACTCCTGTTTCATGTCTTCTGCGCCAAAAACGGCTTTCCTCCTTTTTATGTCGCTGTTTATGGTTTCCTGTCTTGAAGACCTGGGTAACCTTGACAAAATCGGAAAGATCACGCTGGAACCGGATGTGGCTTTTCCCCTGATCGGATCCGATTTCACTTTCGAGGAGTTTCTCAAGACAGGACAAACGCAGGGATATGTCACGAATGTCAATGGATTGGTCGTGCTCACCTACAAGGACACGATTGTGTCCCCGACCGCGGAAGCGTTCTTTAGCGTTCCAGATCAGCAAAGTCCGAAAATGTCCATCGCCGGCTCATCGGTCATTTTTCCTGCACCGGGTTCCTCGGTGACGGTAAATCAATCCTCGACGTTCGTCATCACTCCCTCGCAATCCGAGCAACTTGACTCGATCGTGTTAAAGGCGGGGCAGCTTTTGGTAAACATTCAATCAAGCCTCTCTGCTTCCGTAAGCCTTACCTTTACCGTGCCCTCCCTAAAAAAGGGCAGCGCGTCATTTCAACAGACGTTCACTTTTAGCGGCAACACTTCCCTTCATCCTGCATTTGACATCAGCGGCTATCATGTCGACCTTACGGAAAGCGGAACTACCACCAACACGATTTCATTCTCTATGAAGGCCGTCATCACCGACACGGGTCAACCCATCGGAAATACGTCAAGCCTTGATGTGGACTTTCAATTAAGTGGATTGAAATTCAGCGCCCTTTTTGGCCAACTCGGCACCACCGTTTTCCAAACCGCTTCAAAATCAATGACCACAAACATATTTGACAATGTAAAAAGCGGCACGTTCTCGCTGCAGAGTCCGTCCGTGGTGATCCGTGTTGACAATAGTTTTGGTCTTCCGGTATCGCTTGACATCCAGCAAATGACGGCGGTCAAGTCAGACGGCTCGACAATCGCTCTTTCGGGGGCTGCCGTCAGTCCGCCCAGCAATCCATACCTGATCGCCGCCCCGGCCACACCAGGGGGCAACGCAAATACCACCTTTTCTCTTACCTCTGCCAACTCTAACATTGCACAAATTGCATCCTCCCTTCCACGCGACCTTGCTTATCAGTATTCAGGTCAATTAAATCCGGGCAGTGTGCCGAAAAATTTTGTGCTTGACAGCAGTCGTCTGATGATTGGCGTTGACTTTCAGTTGCCTTTATATGGACAGCTCTCCGGCCTTGCTATTTCAAAAACCTATGATTTCAATGGTATCGGTATAGATAACGTTGAGAAGAGTGTCATTACCGTGAAGACGATAAACGAATTTCCGCTGGATGCCTATCTGCAGGTTTATTTTGTTAACAGTGCGGGAGCAACCGTTGACTCGCTGTTCGCCGATAACAAGGTCCTGATCAAGGCTGCGCCGGTTGATGGAAACGGGATATCGACCTCGCCTTCGGAAGTGCTGAAGCTGGTGACCCTGGATAAAACCAGAATTGATAAGATCAACACCGCCTCTTTCCTGGTCGTCGGCGCTTCGATCAACACGACGAATAGTGGTACCGTTCCTGTTAAAATAACATTTGACACTAAGCTGAAGGTCAACGTCGGAGTCAATACGCATGTTCAATATAGTCTCCATTGAGATGAGATTTCGACGGGCAACGATGTTCCTGTTTGCTGCGGTCATGCTGCCGTTGGCGGTGCATGCGCAATCGGAACTCTCGATGTACAGACTTAACGCCACGCTCCCCCAGGCTAACATGCTCAACCCGGCGTTCTACCCCGAGCACAAAGTGGTGATCGGGTTGCCCGTGATTTCTTCGTTTTACGCCTCCGTGAACAACGACGGTCTCGCTTTTCGCGACATTTTTGTAAAGACGGCGTCGGATTCGCTCACCCTGGATACCCTGGGATTGCCGCGCAAACTAAAGGCGCGGCAAAAGTTAAACGTCAATAACTCCATACAATTATTTTATTTCGGTCTCCGCGGCAAGCGTAGTTATTTCTCCCTGGGCATCCATCAAATTTCGGAAACCCGCTTTAACTATCCGGGGGATGTGCTGGGCTGGGCAATGGTTGGGCCCGGCAACCCGCGCTACGCCGGACGCGATCTGTCCGTCGACCATTTCAAGGGACGAAGCCTTGTGTACAACCAGATCTCAGTAAACTACACGCGGGACATAACCGGAAGGCTGCGCCTCGGCGCACGTTTCAAATACCTGATGGGTATCGCATCGGGAGAGAGCACGGAGGCGACCGGCTCGGTCCGTGTGAGTTCCGATTCTATTACGTTGAGAACGGGGAACCTGAAAGCCAATACGGCCGGAGTAGATTTCATTAACCGGAAGAATTTATCAACAAACGACTACGTCAACTATCTGTTGAAAAGCAAGAACCGCGGAGTCGCGCTGGACCTGGGAGCAGTGTACCAATTAAATAACCGCATCACGCTTTCGGCAGCGGTCAATGACATCGGTTATATCAACTGGAAGGATTATACACACTCTTACACCTTGAACGACGTTTATTACTCTTTCAAAGGGTTCAACATGCTGGACTATCTCAATCAACAAAATGGTCAGCAGTTTCTGAAGAAGGAAGCCGACTCCCTGAAAAACCTGTATACGTTTTCTGAAAAGAAAGGGGATGCATTCCGGACCTCTCTCATCGGTAAATTTTACGCCGGCGTAAATTACCGGATTTTGAAAATCAATAACATAAGTGCCTTGTTTTATGTCGATCTTTTCAAGGGCAAGGTCGACCCTGCTGTAAGCGTCGCCTACAACATGCAATTGGGGAGGACGTTAAACGCCGTTGTGAGTGCGGCTTACCGCGACGGCAAATTCAACAATTTTGGCGCCGGAATTTCAATCAGACTATTTCATATTCAAATCTATGCAACTTCGGACAGAGCCAACAGTTACTTATATCCCGCACGGGCTGGCAGCGTTGATGGGCACGTAGGCATGAACCTTGTATTTGGCAAACCAAAAAAGAAGGAAAGAGAAAAGAAAGAGGATAAAAGGGACTCCGTACCCCAAGTAAGACCAGATTCGGTAGTCAACAAAGAAGAGGCGGTCCAAAAGGATAGCGTGGCTGCGGCCCCTGTCGAAACTATTCCGAAGCAGGACTCAGTGCAATTGCCCACTCCGATAGAGCAAGCACCATTGGTCAGGGATAGTGTTATTGTGGCGCCGGAAAAGACGGAGGCTATTGCTCTCCCACCCCAAAAAGATCAGACGGTGAAGCGGGGAAATCACCCGGACGAGTTTCCGCCGGGACACTATGTGATCGTAGGGGCTTTCCGAAACAAACAAAACGCCGCTGCTCACAATGAATTGTTGCGAAGCGAGGGCTACCCCGGCAACTACGCGTTTCTTTCACAAAAACTTTTGTACTATGTGTACATCTTCAAATCCGACAGCGATTTGGAAGCCGCCCGCGCCGAGCGAAATCGCGTGAGGACGTTGCTGACACACCAGTTCCCGGATGCCTGGGTGCTTACGGTGGAGTAGCGGTATTTTTTACACCACAAAAGAACTCGTAAAAATCAAATTAAAGTCTACCTATTTTCTATCCAATACCAGGTTGCGGATCGCCAGTCTGTCGGCTGCTTGTTGTAATTGTTGTTCAGTCGTCATTTTTCCAATGTGGTTTTAATGCTTGGAAATGAAGCGGAGTCACCTTTAGTCAAAAACATATTGCGCAAGTCAAAACTTGCGCATATATTTGCAAGAAGTAACTTGCGCATTATGACACAAAAAAGAGACATCTTTCAGGCCATAGCAGATCCAACTCGCAGGCAAATTATAGGTATGCTGGCCCGGAAATCACTCAATGTTAATGCTATTGCCAAAGAGTTTGATATAACCCGGCAAGCAGTTTCATTGCATGTACAATTCCTGAACGATTGCGGTCTTATTGTAATCAAACAACAAGGCAGAGAAAGATACTGCGAAGCTAAACTCGCAAAATTAAATGAAGTAACAGACTGGGTCGATCAATACCGAAAATATTGGGACAATAAACTTGACTCATTGGAGAGTTATCTGGCTAAAATTCAAAAAAAGAAAAAATAGAAAATAGAACCCTATGAGAAAAATAATTTCATTTATGCACCTATCGCTTGACGGTTTTGTAGCAGGACCGAATGGAGAAATGGACTGGATTAAAGTTGATGAAGAAATTTTTGATTATGTCGGGAAGCGGATAAGCGAAGGCGACACTGCATTATATGGCCGGGTAACGTATCAAATGATGGAAAATTACTGGCCTACCGCAAGAGACAAGCCGACAGCGACCAAGCACGACAGGGAACATTCAACGTGGTATAGCAACGTTCACAAAGTTGTTTTATCAAAAACAATGAAACACGTTGGTTTGACTAACACAAAAATTATTAGCGACAACCTTTCGGACAGAATAAATGAAATAAAACAACAGGCAGGTAAAGACATCTTGCTTTTTGGTAGCCCGACAGCAACACATTCACTTATTCAACTGAACCTAATTGACGGCTACTGGCTATTTGTTAATCCCATTATTCTTGGGCGAGGCATTCCATTGTTTGTAGACATCAAAGACAAAATAAAACTAAAACTATTGACTACCCGGCAATTTACTTGCGGGGTAACTGAACTGAATTACACCGTGGACAGACAATAACAACGAACCGCTAACAGCAAACAATTAATAAATAGATAAAACTATGGCAAAAAACAAATTGCTAAGAATGGACAATGTCGGCATCGTTGTAGAATCCCTCGAAGACGCCATCTCTTTTTTCACGGAGATCGGCTTGAAGCTCGAAGGGCGAGCCACCGTCGAGGGAGAATGGGCTGGTCGCGTTACCGGACTGGGTACTCAGTCCGTAGAGATTGCTATGATGGTTACCCCCGATGGCCACAGCCGGCTCGAGATTTCACGATTTCTCACCCCGCATACTATCGCCGATCACCGTACTGCCCCTGTGAACGCTCTCGGCTACCTACGCGTCATGTTCACCGTTGAAGACATTGACGAGATGGTATCCAGGCTCAGCAAGCATGGCGCTCAGCTCGTTGGCGAAGTGGTTCAGTACCAGGACTCGTATCGGCTCTGCTACATTCGCGGAACAGAAGGGCTTCTCATCGGGCTGGCAGAACAACTCGATACTAAATGAGCAGTGGATGTTTTATAAAAACGTGACGGAAGAATTTTCGTCACTACTATTTATTGAAAGTAGGATACTATTCTCCTCTCTATTCCTCCCATTACCCTTGGAATTATGCAAAAATGAGTTAACTTTAGAAGCCCATCTGTCCTCCTAATTCTTGCTGGTGGTTTTGATACCTGGTCACATACTTTCGTGTTACAGGTAACACCCTGTCATTTGGCCGGTCATAACTTACACTTAATGATGCCTATGCAGGCAAGAAATGAATTCGAATGATGAATTAATCATTGCCAACAAAAAAATTGCGCTTCACTTTATTGAGAAAGCAAAACTAGTGGCGGAAATAGAGGCTGCTACGTTTAAACTTGCGTTTCAAAACCGGGAGAAAGAAGAACGGGCAGCCGAGTTGACAATAGCCAACATCGAACTTGCATTTCAAAATGGCGAGAAGGAAAGACGGGCTGCTGAGCTAATTGTCGCTAACCAGGAACTTACGTTTCAAAACCGGGAGAAAGAAGAACGGGCAGCTGAGTTGTTAGTTGCCAATATAGAACTTGCATTTCAAAATAAAGAGAAAGCAAAAAAAGCCGGAGAGTTAATAATTGCCAACAAAGAACTTGCATTTCAAAACCAGGAAAAAGAAGAACGGGCAGCTGAGTTGTTAGTCGCCAATATAGAACTATCATTTCAGAATAAAGAAAAAGAAAAAAGAGCCGGAGAGCTACTAATTGCTAACAAAGAACTTGCGTTTCAAAACCAGGAAAAAGAAGAACGGGCAGCCGAGTTGGTAATTGCTAACAACGAGCTTTTAATCCAAAATGTGGAGAAAGAAAGTCGGGCAGCAGAGTTAATCATCGTAAACAAAGAATTGGAGTATCTTAATAAAGAACTCGAAGCATTTTCTTATTCCGTGTCACACGATTTACGATCCCCGATCAGAGCCATAAGTGGCTTCACAAAAATTTTGGAAGAAGATTATGCCGACAAATTTGATCTTGAGGGAGTAAAAACCCTTCAGTCCATTATTCACAATTCAAATAGGATGGGCGTTCTGATTGATGATTTACTTTCATTTTCCAAATTAGGTAGAAAAGAGATGATCGTTTCAAAAATTGATATGACGGCTCTCGTTAAATCTATTAGGGAGGAATTATTCCAGCATCCTGAAAACAGGATCGAATTTAATGTAAAAGTGCTTCCACCCTCAAAAGGTGATGAATCCCTGATCAGGCAGGTATGGGTTAATTTAATTTCAAATGCCGTTAAGTTTTCCAGAAATAGACCAAAAACCATTATTGACATAGGGGCCTATGAAGAAAATAAATTCGCCGTGTATTTTGTAAAAGACAATGGCGCTGGATTTGAAATGACGTACTATGACAAGCTTTTTGGAGTTTTTCAGAGGTTACACTCGCAACGCGAATTCGAGGGGACTGGCATCGGCCTGGCTATTGTTCAAAAAATAATACAACGGCATAATGGAGTTGTTTGGGCAGAATCAAAGTTGAACGATGGAGCATGCTTTTATTTCAGCTTGCCTATTATTACCGACTAAATTAAATAGCAATGGACTACAAAGACGTCGAAATTTTATTTGCCGAGGATACCATCGCCGACGCTACCCTTACCATCAGGGCCCTTACGAAAAGTGGTCTCACCAGCAAGATTCACCATGTCGAAGACGGGGCCGAAGCATTGGATTTTATTTACGGCCAGGGGATTTATAGCATGCGAGATATTCAAAAAAACCCTAAGCTAATATTGCTCGATCTTAAGATGCCAAAGGTATCAGGAATACAGGTGCTGGAGAAAATAAAGGTCGATCCGAACTTTAGATCGATCCCTATTGTAATACTCACTTCTTCCAAAGAAGACCCCGACATAAAACAATGCTATGCCCTTGGTGTAAACAGCTATATTGTAAAGCCAGTCGACAGCAATAATTTTTTCCAATCTTTAAAAGAGCTTGGGGTGTATTGGATGATACTTAACCAAGCGCCTCTTTAGCTCTGGAATGTCCAGCTTAAACAGTCTTCTTAGTCATGTACAGTTAAAGGTATTTTTTTTATAAATTTCCAAATGCCTGGCCACCAAGCGCTAAATAAAATTCCAACTTGAGTAGAGTAATACGCTCATATCCGGGGCCAGGCCCAGGGACGTTGATATTCTTTTTTGTCCTGATGAGCGCTAGAAGCCTGTCACAAAGTCCGGAGATATCATTGAGAGAATTTGCTTCGAGCCAAATCAAAAAAGGTGTTCGCTCGCTTGGCATGGGAGGCAATGGCGCAACCTGGGGCAACTACGCGCTTACGTGGAGAGACTCCGGCACCGCCCTGATTAACGTTGGGGTGACATCGTACTCCACCAAAAACAACTTCAGTTTTACGGTGCTTGGAGTAAACGGCCCGGCTTTGAAAAGTCATTGGGTGTTTTATGTGATGGCGCTATCGCAATATGCCAGCGACATTACATTCAAAGTAAAATCACCCGCCTTGGGAACAAATCCATCATCGGTAACCGGAGATGGCAGCAATCAGGCGATGTTCTTCAGGGGGGCAAGACCACTGGGGCACGGATTTTCAGTTGGATTTCTTCTTTCCTATGAGCGTTCGCAGTTCTCCGTTAATCAGGAAAATAATCCCGCCAATTTTGTCCGGTACGTGACAGGTTGGTTACCATCCGGCGGAATTGGGTTGACCTGGCAACCCAACAAGCGATGGCTGTTCGGTTTTCGCGGTTTGTTCAACCATGATCATGAAAGGAGGATCGATAATCTCGGCACTTACAAAGGATTGAACCTGGCTCACGAGTACCGGTTTGGCCTTTCTTTTATCGTCTGGGAAGGCGCGCTCATTGATATTGGAGCAAACCTGCGTCATCGTTCGAATCAGCTAAACCACACCTTGCGAAACGACCTTTCTCCCAATCTTGGTTTTGAGCAAAGTTTTTGGAACCGACAACTCGCCTTGCGATTCGGTCTGGATGAATCTTCCCCAACCTGCGGCTTCAGTGTAAGGAAATTGCCATTCGTCCTTGATGTGGCCTACATCAATAATTTAGGCAAGGCGAGATTGGGAACTTTGTTTGGATCAACTAATAACTCCATCATGGCAACGCTCACCTACCAATACGGGTATAAGGGAAAACCCAAATGATAGATCATTTCCACCACCGGTTCTGGTAGTGTGATGAGAATGGGAATTGGAGGTGATGTTATGTTTGGCGAAGGTGAAACAGGAATGCAAGAGCAAGGAGGTATTCTATGAAATTTTGTTTGGCATCCAACTCGAATATTGTGATAAAGGAGGTTCAGACTTCAGCCTACCAGCCTATCTCATAACATTCGAGTCTAATTTAATTTAGTAGTAGCCTACTTTACTTAGATCAAGTCCTGCTTTGTTGATAACAATTACATTTTTTTTCACAGCACCAATCCTACTTTTCTTTGTTTTTCTTAAGATTGAATTGCCTGGAAATAGTAAAACCATAAAAGAGGCCACCATTGCTCCAAAGCCCTTCCGTCTTAGGCACAAACACCTGCTCAATGATGCCTTGCGAATTGGTAACAATGAGCTGAAAGACATGTCCCCCTGTTTCAATATCCACACCAAGTGAAAGAGAATTAGTATAAGGCTTGTATCGATTATCAGGCAATCTATAAACGTAGTCGATGTTAAAAGAAATTCTTTTGGAAACATTAAACCCACCTCCTCCCCCAATGGCGAAAGCGTCATTTGACTTCTCCCGATACCTACCGTTATCCTATCCGTCAATCCATACTCAAGACCAAGCCGTATGGTAGCCTCATCAAGTCCAAAAAAATTGTAAGCCCCCGAATTTAATTTTCCGAAACGATGAGAGATACGAAAATCAAGATTGCCCTTGTGAAGAGTCTCAACAGAATGCGAATTAAGTATCCTTGTTGATTTAAATATAGAGGGCACATATCCCGGATCAACATTCTGATCACTTCTTAAGTCTGACAACAGATCATCTTGAGCTTGTAATTGGAAATGCGCAATAGTTAGGAATAGTAAACTTGCAAGAAAAGTAAAAGATTTCATTACTCCGTCTGTCTTAATTTTAACTCGAAAGACACTTCAACAGTCTCCGCGATGTTTTTAAATACAATTCGAGGTATTTTTATTTTATGATCAATCAGCCTTATCCTAAATTTACCCGTGACATTTAAAAAACCATTGGCATCAGTTTTTAGGGTAACCTGAATATTTTGCTCTTTAATTATACCATGCAGGTTCAACTTTCCGGATACCGTTACCACTTTATCCTCAGCTACATTTTCAGGAATTCCTCCTTCCAGTTTTCCTGCAAATGTTGCCTCCGGGTATTTGTTTGACTCCATGTAGGTTTCATTAAAATGGTCTCGCATCAATGTTTTGTCAAACACGAAAGACCTGATTGGAATCAGGACGGCAACTTCTCCTGTAGTTGCTTTGAACACAGAATTTGCTTCATTCGAGACAGCCTCAATGTTTTCAAGAGGAGCCTCAGAGAAAAATTTCACTTTACCATTCTTGCCTTTATAAGCCTGACAGAACGCTGGAGCGCAGATTACAAAGCCTGCAACCAGAATAGTAATTAATTTGAACACGGATGTATTAATTATCCAGCGCACCATCACTAACCCACTTTTCTATCTCCATTATATCACAATCAGGTAGTTTTGGAGCCAATTCAGGCATGGGCACAAAGCCAGACAAATGCTTGATTGATCCGACTAACCGACTATCTAAGGCAGGCACACGTACACCACTGTAAGATTCAAAATTTAATCCCCCTGCAGCGTCTACGGTGGAGTGGCAAACAATGCAGTTATTGTCGATAATTGGTTTCACTTTGAGACGGAACCCAACTTGAGTGGTATTGCAAGGAGCTGTCAAAATATCATTTCTTGAATCGTACTTACACGAGCACATTATAAATAATGACGAAACTATACTACACACCATCTTCAACCAAGAAACTACTTTGCTTCTTATCATTGACGAGAGACTACATTTTAGTTTTTAAAGAAACAGTAAGGCATAACCAGGGGCTCGCTACCAATTCTATTAGCGGCGAGCCCTTACTTGACTAGTTGATACTAACCAGTGGACAATTGACAATTGCGAGTGCTTGACCTACTGAGGGAGCAGCTTGAGCTGTAGAAAGATTAGTAACCGAGCTAAAGCTCGAATTAGTATAAGCATCAACAACCCATAAAGGAGAGTAGCTCGCATCACTTGGTAAAGTAGCTACAACATTATGTGTTTGAGCTGATCCAGTCTCCGTTAAAAAACCAGATGCCGGGCCGCTGGCCGGATCGCTGCTTGGGTTAATTACAAAGCTTACGTAAATCGTAGAGGCGGGTACGTGTCCTCCGGACGTAACGAGTGCCTTCTCACCAAAACTAAAATAGAAAACGACCTTATTATTGTACCAGCCCCGGATTAAACTAGTGGACTCACCGTTAAGGCGCAGCGCTGCTGTAGAACCTTCCGGTACAACAGGGCAGTTTACCAAACCAGTGGTAACCTCTTGTTTGTAATTTCTCTTCGCAATCTCATCATAACTGGCGACTTCATTTGCTTTGTAAGTTGAAGGAACGGTAACCTTCACCACTTGCCAAAAGTCGTTATAGCCAGCTTCGCCAGGCAATTTATCGATAATGTTTAGCTGACCACTCACTGGTGAAGATTCGCCATCACGGAAGAGAACCCAGATTGGAGCCGGTTGGGTAGACCGAACATCAAAATTATAATATTTAATATGTTGCCCTTGTGGCCCAAGTCCTACCGTTATGAATACACCCTGATCAAAATTAACGGGGGCATTAGCAGCAGGAAGGCCATTAGAAGAAGTTCGAACCTGGAGGCTGCCAGCATCAGCACTGAACCTGTCTACCGAAACCTTGGCAGCCGTATCAGGGTTGAAAATTACGATCGGATCATCTTTTTTCCCGCATGAACCGAGAAAAATTACCAGAGAAAAAAAAGCAAAACAGAATTTGAAACTCCTCATAAACTTTTGATTTTATTTTTAAAAATTAAACCCCTGTTTTTTATGAATCAACTTTAGAGTTGTTGATTGTCGTAGAGCATACATTAATTTATGTATTTTTTGAAAAAAGCTATTCCTTTTTGACTTTTGGCCAGTTACGATTTGCTTTTTCAATCAGCTCACTCTGATTTTTCTTCCAGTCACTCTGAACATCCTTATTATAATTAAGGTACAGCTTACCATTAACAATGCTCCATGCATCTGGTTGCGTGGGTGCCTTGTGACCTTCCGAAGTTCCATAAGCACAATAGCCGCCATATTGTGGTGCATATTTAGCGGGATTCGATTTAAACGCTTCCAGGTTTTCCTGTGTTGAAAAGTTCCATTTTGCGTCACCCCATGTGACCCCTAGTTCCTTCTTCCCCTTGACAGCTTTGCCTTCTTTAAAGTATGCTACGGCATCATAACCCCGTATTGCTCCATCCTCCGTGCTAAATACTTCTGGTTGTTGCGCCAGGAGCGGAACGAACACAATTATGCACGATGATGTAAAAAACAGTCTCCTCAATTTTTTCATAGTTGTTGAATATTTTGTTTTAACGCTTCAAAGTTGGGAAGTATTGGCAATAGGCGAAATGCAATTACTGCCCGGCAACCTGTACCTTCTTCCCGATGGAAATATCCTTCTCGCACTGCTTAAAATTCTTTGGGGATTGGCCGGTTTGCCTGGTGAAAAAGTGACTGAAATGCGCTGGATCGGAAAAGCCCAGCATGTATCCTACTTCTTTGACAGATTTGTCGGTGTAGAAGAAAAGTCGCTTGGCTTCAAGGATGATCCTTTCATGAATGACTTGTAAAGGATTTCTTTGATTGTAAATGGCGAATAGGTTGGAAAGTGTTTTAGGTGATTTGTTTAGCTTATTAGCATAGAATTGAACCTGATGTTCTTCGCGAAAATGTCGTTCAATCAATAAATTAAATTGTCGTATAGTCAGGAGTTTATTCTGTTTCAAATCCTTTCCGTGCAAGTACTGCAATTTTGCCAACCGGGTTATTTTCACAATCAACCTCTTAAGAAGCATTCTCAGCATTTCAGGTTGCAATTCGTCTTTGATGTTCATTTCATCAACAAACACCTTGAAGAGTGCCTGGAATTTCTGCTTTTCAAAAGGGTCTATTTGAACAAAAAGTGTTTCATTGGCGCCATAAAACAGGAAACCAGCACAACTCACTTCGATATCATGGTCGATTATGCAATAGAAATCCCGGTTGAACTGCCACGCGATTATATCTTCAGGCTTTCCAAAGAGAAAAGACTGGTTCGCCACCAGCGGCAGAATGGTTTGTGAAGGGTACTTATATTGTACCTCATCTATTCTTATCCATTGATCAGGTCCGGCATTCCAGGCCATCGTTAGCAGGCCTTCCTTACCGTCAGCTGAGAATGATCGACTAAACTCCTTTTCATTGACTATAAGGTTTAGAATTGCGGCACGGTTTGATTGCTTAAAACATATTTTCATATTGTGAAGATATTTATGATTCCCTGTATTCTCATTTAGTTTCGGGGACTTGAAATAACTTGCCGGATCAAAAGCCGCCGAGACCAACAGCGTCGGGTGCCTAACAATACTCTAATGAATCATTTCATTGGGATGATGTGAACATGGGAACCGTAAATAGTTATCCAAAACCAGCTAGCAAAAGCAGAGTTGTTTGCATTGATGCTTTTAGTCTTGCTTATGGTCTGAAACAGCTTCGCGGTAGCGAACCGTGGAGATGGCCACCCCAAAGTGGTCGGGCAATTTTATGTAAGGAGCGATCTCCGACACCCCAATTTTTATAATTGCCATATGGTGTATTGCATGCTCAATGTTGTACGTGAGCTCGCGATAGTAATTGGTAGGGATTGCGCAATATTCGTCGGAGTGGCGCTCATAGCATACCTCAAGTTGCAGCGCTTTGTCCTGTAGTCTTCCCTCGATAAAACCCCGAATGCTTCTTATGGAAGAGATCGCCATAGGCTTATTTGTCTCAATGCGTTTGTCGTGAGCGCGTTTATCGTAGTTAATGACACCTGTTTCGAACCCTTTTTCCAGGCAGAGGAAAAATTCCAGGGTGTGGCGGAAGTGCTGCCCAATAGTCGAGCCGCTTAATGTTGATGATGGCCGGCTCAAATCCTCCGGCGAAATTTGCTCAATAGTGTCCTCCAGTTGACTTAAGATTTGAAAGCAGGCAGCTGATAGCAGTTTCATGACCAGTTTACTTGATGTTAGTGTGACTTGAGGAACCTTTTCTTAAAAGAGATCAATTGTTGGAAATGAACGAACAGCAACACAATGCTGGCAATTAAAACAACAAGGGCATAGACAAAGAGTTGGCCTCCGTCACCCCGAACTTCGATGCCAAGGATGAATAGATGTGCTGCCAGCGCGCCAACCATGATACCGGCCGCCAAAAAAGCACCGATAACAATAGTAGCGGGAACCAACAGGAGGATTGATGCAAGGAGTTCGGCGACCCCGCTTCCAATGCGACCCCAGGGTTCCATGCCCACCTTGGAAAATATGTAAATCGATTCAGGCTGGCCCATAAATTTGAAATAAAGAGTCTGAAGCAGGATGACTGCTGCCACCAAGCGCAGAAGCCCGGATAGCATTGTTTTCGTTTTCATAGCTATTTGTAGATGGCGTTCCAATTTTTATCGGCTTTCATTTTGAGATTCACCTCTGCCTTGTTCCATTTAGGAAGCGTATTATTGAACAGGCCATTATAAAATAAGTACAGTTTTCCATTCACGATCTTGAAGGTCTCCGGATCGACTTCAACCTTTTCGCTCGTCTCACCCATGGCATAAGCACACCAGCCGCCATACTGTGGTTCGTAATTCATGGGGTGCTTGATAAATGTCTCCTTGTTCGCGGCAGATGAGAAATAATAGGTTACGCCGTCTAGCACGATTGAAAATTCTTTCTGGCCTTTGATGGCTTTGTGTTCTGCAAAATAAGCCACCGGGTCATAGCCCTTGATTGCAACCCCATTTTCGAGGTTGAACTGGCTGACACGAAGGGTGGCCTGTCCCTGTGCAAATAGTGCAATAAGGACCAATGCGACTGTTACAATTGTGTTTTTCACGATTCGGTTTCTGACCCAATAGACGGATGGGCATCCGAAACCTTACAGTATGTCCTGGTTATTTTTGCGATTGCCGGACGGCCGGTACGCGGAGGCTTTCATTGAATGTCAACCATTAAGCTGATCAATCTGCGCACGAATACTGACCCTCGCCGTTTCAGAAAGAGCAAACGGCGGCGCGGAGCTCAGGACTTGTCCCATTTTCTTTCCTATTCGATTAATCCTGCCTGACTGGTCGATAAATCTGCGGCAAGGGTCGCAGTACAGAAGGTGATACGAAAGCTTGAGTCGCTCGAAAAAAGTAATTGACCCCTCATCCTTTTTGATAGAAAGAAGTGTGGCCTGCTTGCAATTAAATACTGTCTTTTTGAATAGGTAAGTCATTTGACCTTTTCGTTTGAAACCAATTTTCTTCCAGGCAACGTCGAATGAGCAACTTTGCGCGGTGAATGATTACCCAGTAATTAGACGAAGAAATGTTGTGTACCTTACAAATTGTATCAGAATCTTCATCGTCCAGGAATTTAGCGATGAAAACGGGAATGAGCCTGGATGGCATCTTTTGAATGCACTTTTGAATTACTCCGGCAAATTCCGCCTTATTTACCGCGGAATCAGCCGATTCGGCCCAAAGTTGCGGAGAAGCGGTTACAAGCCAATGTCCGTCGCTTTTTCCAAAATAATGTTTCGAAAATTCATCCTCGGTCTCAGTTAGATAGGAAGTAGAATCTTTCAGAACATCCTTTTTTCGATAGTGATCGATGATCTTATTGTTAAGGATAGCAGTAAGCCAGGTCTTCTCTGAACTATTACCTTTAAATGTGTCCTTTGCCTTAAGTGCGGATATGAACGCTTCCTGCACCAGGTCTTCGGCAGTTTCACGCTTGCCTACCTTGAGCAACGCGTATGAAAAAAGGTAATCCCCGAATAATGTTACCCAGGATGCGGGTTCCAGTCTCTTTTGATCAGCGGCCTCTAAGAAGTGTCGATTTGGTTTTAAGGGTTTGGTCAAGAAATAGTTCGATTATGCACGAAGTTCATAAACAAAAATAGGATTCAGTCGGCAACACTCCAAACCGAATGGATTTCAGCCTGGGTTTTTCGCCGGCCTTTCTTTCGAACTTATCGGGGATAACCCATACCAACCTCTAATTTCACGGTTGTCCCAATGGCGGGTGTGCTTACAGGAGTATTTCATTCACCTTTTGACTGCAATTTTCCTTATCGCGGAAACAACAGGTGGTTATGAGCTCATCATTCCACTGATGATAGTATCCGCGATCAGTAGAGCCGTTTCGAAATATATCAATCCGCGTTTCACTGGATGAATCAAGGTTACTTCAAAGGGTTGATCGTATTCCAGATAGTAAGGTAGCTGAGATACAGCTCACCTACAGGTCCACCGTGAAGCCTTCGTTACGTCCGAAGATCAATGGCTCGAAGGATGCCTATGAACTTCTCAAAGAAAATTCGGACGCCTCCAGGATTGAATTTGTTGAACAATTCAAAGCGGTTTTGTTAAATAGAGCCAACGAGGTTCTTGGAATCCTGGAGGTATCAACAGGAGGAGTTAGTGGAACAGTAAGTGATCTTTGTGGCTGCTATCAAAGCAAATGCCAGCAGTTTTTTAGTCGCTCATAATCACCCATCAGGCAACCTAAGCCCTAGTCAATGAGGGTTAATTCGCCCCAAAACGAGATCACTCGTGCATCAAATCCTAATACCTAAGGGGAGTCAGATGATTAGCGGAATCCGACAGTTTTTTCGCCCAATTGCCTGGGTCAAACCATTGCCGGAATACCTGGGTCAGATAATTAGCGGAATCGCTGGGTCAGACCATTGCCGCAATACCCGGGTCAGACCATTACCGGAATCGCTCGTTTGCGATACCGGAATACCTGGGTCAGATGATTCCGGAATATTCAATTAAAGAAGTTTTAAAATTAACGATTATGTATTTGCGAAATGCAATTAAAGAAGTTTTTTTTGAGTTAGCCGAAGTATTGCACAAGATTAGTAATAAGCAATATAGCACTCGCAGCATGCATCTCAATTCATCTATCGGGCAGCATGTGAGGCATACTTTAGAGTTATTCCAGTCGCTTATAAATGGTTACTACGAGGGTATTGTTAATTATGATAAAAGGAGAAGGGATGTCACTATCGAAACAGATATAATATTTGCTATGTGCATAATGCAGGATGTACTCGTAGATATCAATAAACCAAGTAAGACAATTGTTCTTGAAACATCGCTTGGGCTGCAAAACAAAACAGTGGCTATTGAAAGTAACTTTGATCGTGAGCTCGTTTATAACCTGGAACATGCCATACATCATATGGCCCTCATAAGAGTTGGTATAAATGAATTGACCGATATAGTTGTTTCCGAAAAATTCGGCGTTGCACCATCTACGTAGAAAATATTTCCTTCTCTCTAAGCATTCTAAACAGGTAATTGCATTTTTGACATATGAATGGCTGACAATAAATGGGAACCCACCTTATGATTTATTACCAAGCATAGGCGAGGATCCATATTCAAATACAGGAAGGGGGTTTGCACAAGGTCGTTTCAGAGGAAAGAATATGCTTTACGTTGAAAGTGAATATCGTTTTGGAATATTGAAAAACGGCCTTTTGGGCGGAGTTGTATTGTCAAGTTCAATAAATTTTCGAAGACCAATGTAGCTTTTGACTACGCATTCGGTACTGATGGTTCAAAAGGTATATTCCTGAATTTGGGTGAGGTTTTTTAAACAAGCAATAAATACAATGAAACATTATGTAAGAATTCCGATTTATAGACTGGGACAAACAACACAATCAATCTGCAAAAGAATATATATCCCCTTTTTGGGCAATAATTACAATTCTTCGGGAATTTTCTTTATTGGCAACCTACGTTATATGATTCAACTTTGGGTAGTTATTTTAAGTCATCATATTATCAAGTTGAACCTAAAAAAAATCAATGACAATTATTGTGAAAGGCTAGATTCCAAATAATTTTTCTTCATCATTAATCAAAGGAATAGTAAATATCCGGCTTTCGTATATGCAGGCGGTACATTATGCTAATGGGTACCCCATATACGATGTAAAAGGATCAACAATATGTTCTGACAATAATAACACTATCTCTAACGAACGAGCAAAAACTCAAAATAAATATGAAAGGGTGGAATTTAGAAAATAAGACAACACTCGTTACAGGTGGGTCTAAAGGCATCGGAAAAGCTATTGTCAGCGAATTACTTTCTTTAGGCGCTGAAGTGTTCTTTACGGGTAGAAATGAGGTAGATTTATTTGGTACTCAACAAGAGTTTAAAAGTATGGGGTTTCAGACCCACGTCCTTGCTGGTGCTGTAACGGATGTAAGTCATCGGAGCGAAGTGGCTGATTGGATAAAAAGAAATTGGGGGCAATTAGATATACTTGTTAACAATGCAGGCATTAATATCAGGAAACCGACTAATGAATATACCATAGAAGAATATCATCAAGTAATAAATACTGATCTCATTTCACCTTTTGAATTTTGTCGGACGTTGTTTTCACTCTTACAAAGAAGTGGGCAAGCATCCATAATCAACATCGCATCTGTTGCAGGTTCCTTTGATGTACAAACAGGTGCGCCTTATGGGATGGCAAAAGGTGGCCTGATACAATTGAGCCGTAATCTGGCCAGTGAATGGGCCGTTCATGGAATTCGGGTAAATAGTGTCTCTCCCTGGTTTACTGAAACGCCATTAGTTAAGGGATTTTTAGCTGCTCATCCGGAAAAACTTACCAAAATTACCACCAGAACACCTTTAGATCGGATGGCACAGGCAGAAGAAATTGCAGCCGCAGTCGCATTTCTGGCAATGGACAAAGCATCTTACATAACTGGCCAAAATATATCCGTTGACGGCGGCGTAACAACTGGCTTATTATAAATTTAAAACACAATTTTTTATTCACTTGTCAAAATCAAAATCATGGTAAAATTAGCATTGCTGGTAAGGCTGGAAGCCAAACCCGGAAAAGAACAAGAAGTGTCTGACTTCATTAAGAGTGCTCAGTCTTTAGCAGAACAGGAACAGGGAACCATTAGCTGGTACGCTTTGCGATTAGGTGATTCGACATTTGGCATTTTTGATACTTTCGAAAATGACGATGGAAGACAGGCTCATTTGAACGGACCAATTGCAAATGCTTTAATGGCAAAAGCAAAGGAACTACTATCCAAAGAGCCTGACATAGAGCAGGTGGAAATATTGGCAGTAAAATAATCGCAGGTTTTAAGGAAATCTATGTAATTGATGATGGTAGTGTTGGCATAGACTGGTTTTACTGTCATGACGCAACTACTCATTTGCAACTGTCACACAATCATTATAAAAAAATGAAAAGCTATTTACTTTTATTAATCGCAATATTGTGTTCTTTGCAAGTTCTTGCGCAAACTGGCCTTGAAAAAGGTGTTACGGCTCCTGCATTCACTGCAAAGGATAATTCTGGTAAGACAGTTGATTTAAAGAAATTGCTTCAATCGCATAAAGCTGTTGTTTTATTTTTCTATCGCGGACAATGGTGTCCGTATTGCAACAAATACATTTCGCAATTGCAGGACTCAATGCTCCTATTAACCGCCAAAGATGCTTATGTGGTAGGCGTAACTCCCGAAACCGATGAAAACATCAGTAAGACCATTGAGAAAACCCATGCCTCATTTTCAATTATACATGACGAGGGGTATAAAATAATGCAAGCTTACCGGGTAAATTATACTGTAGATGATGCTACTATGTCTAAAATGAATAAATACGGTATTGATCTTGAAAAAAATAACGGTAGCAAAGACAATGTACTACCGGTACCGGCAACGTATGTGATTGATCGCTCCGGTAAAATCGTGTTTGTTCAATTTGATAAAGATTTTAGGAATAGGGCATCTGTAAGTTCGTTATTGGAAAAATTATAAATGCCCGTTTACTTGAGATTTTAATGTCCAGACATGTGTATAGAAGGATATTTTAATAATTCATAAAACAAAAATGGAAACTAAAACCAACGTTGCTGTACCATCATGGGATGAACAGGTACATGCGCTTAAAGAGCAAATGAAAAATGCTGCTCCTGCCGAAATATTATCGGTATTTTCAAAAGAAGCAGAAGATCTCGGTTTATCAGACGTGGCTAAAAACGCCCTGAAGCCTGGTAGAGTAGCTCCCGCATTTGAATTACCAAACGCTACAGGCAATTTAATATCGCTGGTAGATGCTTTAAGAAAAGGAAACATAGTTCTTACATTTTATAGAGGTCTATGGTGCCCCTATTGCAATCTACAGCTAAAGCTGTATCAAGAGATATTGCCACAAATAAGGGAATTAAATGCCAACTTAATAGCAATATCACCTAATACTCCAGATCATTCCTTGTCAATGAAAGAAAAGCATGATTTGGGATATGAAGTTCTTAGTGATTTTGACAATCATGTTGCGAAGCAGTATAAAATAGTATTTACTCAAGCTGACCATGTAGCAGAAGTAGGCAAAAAACTCGGTGCCGACATTTCGGCCTTTAATGGTACAGATAAGAACGAAATACCTGTACCTGCAACTTTCATCATTGATAAAGATGGAATTATCAGGTTTACTTTTGCACACGGAGATTATACAAAAAGAATAGAGCCTCAGCAAGTATTAGATGTTTTGAGCCGGTTAAACAGTAAATAAAATATCATTAAAATTCAGACCGGAATTCTTCCATAAATCATGGTAAGAAGTTCCGGTCTTTGTGCTCTATAATAAAAACACAGCACTGGTATTTAATATGAGCGATATAGAAAAAATACATTGTCTTATTATAGGTTCTGGCCCTGCTGGATACACAGCTTCAATATATGCTGCTCGCCCAAATTTGAAACCAGTTTTGTACCAAGGGCTACAACCGGGCGGCCAGCTTACTATTACGACCGAAGTAGAAAATTATCCAGCCAGGGCATCGGTTGACTGTGTGTGATGGTAGTTCATCAGCTTGCCCAGAGAATGTTCTTTCTGATCGATGCCCAGGGATTTGCCTTTGATCCCATCGGCGGTGATCAGTTGTTTTTGGATTTGCATTTCCTGGTAGCAGCCGACCAGCTTCGATCTCACTTCTTCCAGGTAATGATTCAGCGACTTGACCTCTTCGCGGTTGCCACGCGCAACTCCTTTCTTTCCATTCCACTCAACAGGACTGATAAAACGTTTGAGCGAAATTTCTATGCGACGGGCATCAACAGTAATACGCGCATAGATCGGTGCAAGTCCGTCTTTTACTTTGTTCATCCTTGTGATGAATTGGATTCCGAATGTGCTCGTAGTTCTCATAACAATTTGTGTTTAAATGACCCCTCCGGTGAACTGGATCTCAAATGGTCATTCAAACCCACCCAAATGAGACCACCATATCGCTACAAGTAATTGATGTTCAATTACTTATAACGTATCCGGTGAACTGGCGATAGTCGCAAAAACGGTTCACCGTTTGGTTCTCAGAAGTGCTGAAATTGTTTGTTACTGATTGATTGCCGGAAAAAGAAAAAGCCCGGAAATCGTATGATTTACGGGCTCTTGCCGACAGATGATTGGTATGTTGTCGGGGTGAGAAAACGATACCCCTCCGGCTTTAAATATTAATGATCAGTCCGTTACAAACTTTTCAAGAACGCGGGGCACAGATAGGGCACAGAATTGGTAAAGTGCTTTGTTTTTATTTGTGTTCCCGTTGTGCAAAGTAAAGATACAAAATGATTTCAATTGTTGAACACGACAGCCTCATTTCTACAATGAATTCAGGATTTAATTATCATGTCGCGAACAAACGCCATCGCATTTTTGTAGGCGGATGATGGGACCAACTCCGAGAAAAGCCTATCAAACTGCTGATGGTCTTTTCCTTATATTTACCCTAATGGATGTCTTCGAAATAATTGGTGTTGCTACCAGCGCAGTAGCCGTTGCCGGTACGGGAATCGTCCTTGTTGCCAAGTTGTTATTCAAGAATTATTTGGTGAAAAGCATTGAGACGCATAAAAGCAATCTTGAACGAGTTAACATTATTAACCAAATTCAATTTGGGGAATTGCATAAAGAAAGAGCGGTTGTTATAAAGGACATGTATCAACTATTGCATGACTACAGAATGATCGTACTTGAATTCTATAACGCACCATTAAGCCCTCAATTCCCTGCACAGGATTTTGAAAGACGCGTGGCGAACTGGACTAAAGTAACCCCTACGTTCAGCAACTATCTTCATAGAAATAGAATATTGTTCAGTGCAAACTTGTGTGTTATTCTGGACAAACTAAATAATGACTTAGATAAGATTAGTCAGGACACCCAAAAGTATTTGCGTTCCTTCAAACTTTTGGAAGATCAGGTGGCGGCAATAAAACATAATGATAAGAAGTTCGATGACTTGAAAAAGGAAATTAACCTGATAATGGAGAAGGAGATATTCAAAACCTTCGACCTATTAGATGCAGAATTTAGAAAACTGTTAGGAGTTGATATTAGGACTTAAGACTTTCAAGCCCCTCGCTCAAAGCAGCATCCACCGCTAGCCTTTTTCATTATATTTATATTATGAACGCTCGGAAAATAATCGAAGACCGAATGAGCTTTGAGATAGAAAATTGGAGAGCACTTAGAATTGAATCGGCAACATTCCTGTTTCATGAGGCCGATAAATATCTCCATGAACAACTCGAAACCGCAAAACAATTGACTGGCCGAGCCGAATCAATCATTAAATTCTGCGTGCCCGCCTTCCTATTGTTGATCGCCTATATTGTTAAAGTTCTGTCAGACAAGAGCGCCTATCCCTTTGTCTTTTGGGTTGCAGTATATTCTGCAATCGCATTAGGCGCTATAATCGCGTTGAGCTTGGATGCCTTTTGGATTTATCAAATCAAGCCGCTGGGCAATACCCCAAAAAATATGATTCGGGATGACAGAATAAATGACAAGGATCAAGAACTATTTTTCGTAGTATCTCGCATTTGCTCAATCCAGAGAATGATTGAAGTAAACACTCCCGAAATCAAGATTCGGCTAGACAACCTCAAGCTTGTAAACAAAGTTGTCCAAGCGGCTGTGATTGGTGGCCTGGTAATAACAGCAATTCGGGGAGTTTGCCTTATCGTTTGATAATTCCGTCCTGATTGGCTCCCTTCTCAAACCAGTCCGGATCAGTTTCATGCGGAAATGGTTCCGGAGCCGGAGCTGATGGCTGAGTTTGCTGCGGTTGTGGTGCAGGCTCTTGGTTACCATCATCCCCGTTTGTTTTCGGATCAATTTTCATAGAACAAATATCCATACTTATCCGATAAAATCCCAATATTCTTGTCAGTCGGGCCCTTATTTACCGAATCCATACTTTTTTGCTTTTTTTAAATTAATCGTCGCTATAAATGAGTTTTTCGCGTCTAGCACTTTTTTGCCTTCTGCTAGATTCACCATAAACCGATATTCGTAGTCTTTTAGTTTCTTGTTTTTTTTCTCCCATTTCACCACTTCTTTTATTATCTCTACTGTTATCTCGGATTTCTGCTTCTTAGGTTTGGTTTCGTTTTCATTGAGTTCATCAAGTTTATAGAATAATTCAGGTGCTTCATTCACAACGATGTCAAGAATTCCATTGGCGTTACTGATTTCAATCGGGGTTAGTGGTCGTTCTACACGTAACCGGCTTGAAATTGTATTGGACATATCACCCTGATACTTTGTTAGCCTGTTTTCCGCTCTACCCCACTCTTCGTTATTCTTCCAACCCTGGTGATGGACGGATGTTATTCTATTAAGAGATTCTTCAAGAGCTGTTTTTGCAATCTCATCATCCGAAATTCTTTGCCGTTTGGTTGCTGAGGTACTTGACTCCAAATCGTCTTTCAGGACGGATAAATCAATTTTAAACTCTTGTTCCTTTAGTGCGTTCCAGCATTCTTCTTTCTTAGCGTACTCACCATAGAGAGAACCAGGGGCATTCTTCTTTATGAATGCCTCAATAATCTTCATGATTTTATACAACAGTTCCTTCAACCTATCTGAGACGGATTGATTCTTCCAAATCTTGTAAAGGTCCAATTTGTAGTTAAGTTGAAATCCCAGCCACGCGATGGAATACGGAACAGTGATGTAACGCATGTCCCCGATTGCATTTGGCTTTACACCATACACTTTTTCGGCAGCTCTGAATAGAATGGCTTTAGCAATTACGTCCTCAAAAAAGACATTGTCTGGTTTTCTATCAAAATTATAGTTCATAAATTGGACATAATTCTTTTGATTTCCCCGGACAACGAAGTGCGGTCCAATCGCCAATTTTTTCCCATCGAAAACCTCATGCCAACTATTCACGTATTTAGCAAGGTCTTCTTTTGTTAATACTTGTCCCTTCGGGTTTTTTGATTCAAATGCTTTTCTTTTTGACGGAGTGAAACCGTACTTCAATAATGCATTTTTATACTGTCCCCTTGCTCTTTCATAAAACCAAGTAGTCTGTTGTGTTTCGCCTTTCTTGGGAGGCGCCCAAATATTCCTAGATAATTTTTCAAGCTCAATATGTGAAGGCTTGTTTGAACTCAGATCTACCACCGAAACCCTGTTTTGAGTATTAGCATATTCCGAGATTCTTCCAACAATCTCACTGAACTTATCCTTCTTTTTTACAACTGATAGTTTCATAGGAACCAAAACGCTCGAAATAATAACCTTGTCTTTCTTCCATGTGTGAAATATCGAAGCAGTTGTTTGTCCCCCGTTAACAATCTGTAGGTCCCTTACAAAACCTATTGCCTTCCCTTTTCCATTAGGCAAGTCTATGAGCCTTATTTCTTCCGCAGTTGCTGCAATTCCATTGTTGAAAGCAAAGAACATGTGGGGCTCATCCATAATTGTCTTACGGATTCCTTTGTTTATTTTTCCCGTGAACTGTAAGAATGAACGGACATTTTGTTCAAGCAACCGTGAACCGAATTGTTCATAGATGTTGGCCAATACTTCCCCCGGGATTATGGAAAGGTATGATTGATATTGTTCGTTCTGATTGTTGGCAATTATGCAGGGAAGAGCAACGCCGTTTGATTCAAAATCTATTTCGATCGGTATTCGTGACTTCTCGGAAAGATTAAACAAATACGTTATGTCAATTATTCTGTAGTAAATGGTATAGCCGGCAATTTTGTCAAGTGTTTTAAATTCTCCTTTCACTACACCATCGGTGATAAGAAATACATTTACTCTTGTCAAAAACTCCTTTATTTCTGGAGCATTAGCAATTGTTTGTGCGAGGTCAAAAACTTCTGAAGAAGGCTCAATAGTGGATACATAATCCTTGTATGCCGCGTTCTTGAAAAACTTCAAAATCCGATCAATAGCTTTATCAACGTCAGGTTTTGAAACCGTCTGAATCCTGTCAACACCGTTATAAATCGCGATGAATAAGTCAAGCGTTTCATAATTTTCCGAAAGGGCATATGCGTTTATCTTGTGTTCAACACCACGTTTAGTTACCTTCTCATCATAGCAGAGTCGATAGTTCTCAGTGTCACCAGAATCAGACAGCATAGCCAAGGCAAGGTCAGTAAACGCTTCCTCTGGCGTTGTTCCCTCTTCTGCTGATGTTAATACAGCCTTTACGTCTTCCAAGATAGTGGTATGGAAGTTTTGCAGTTCAATATTTTCAAGTGTTGGCATTACCGGGAAGTAGTATTTGAAAAAGCTCGACCTCAGACCTCGCGAACGATAGACAGTCAGCAATCACAATTGAATATTTTACATCGCCCACGCCATGACGAATTTCGTTTTCGGTTATTCGTGGAAACTCTCCATCAACTCTGTAAATGGACTCTTGCCGAATGTTGTAACCCATATCACGATACATTGGCTTATGAATATCAAAATAGCCAACTTCGAAGAGCCTCAATCTGAAAGCGTTCAATTCAGTCAAATCGTTTGATAAGTGGCCCTCTACCCATTCCACTAAGTCATTTAGGGTTTCTCCATGATTATTTCTAATGTCGATCGACAAATGAAAAAGAAAAACATTGGGAATTACGGAATTGTCAAGCTGTCGTTCGCTGCTAACATGTATTTTCTGATGATTGTTTCCATGGGTGGTTTTCACTTCAACCGCCCAATTACCATGGTGAAAATCCTGCACCGAATTTGACGGAGCTTGCCATGCATTTATACAGAGGCTCTTGCCAGTCGCAGTGCCAAGAAATTTCCGCAGAAAATAAAGTTCACCATACAATCCTCGTTGTGATTCTTCTGTTAATCCCTGCTGAGCCAATCTCTCGAATAAGGTCTGCCACTTTGCGAGTCGGTTGAGTAACTCCTTTATCAAGAGCTTTTCGTCCTGGATCAAGCTAACCTGATTGATCAAATCTTCGCACAGAACTGAAAAGATGTCCCTGTGCTGTCGATTTAGAATCAAAATCAATAAGTAAGACTTAGATTGATTCCTGTCGTCATTTAAGATCTCAATCTTAATATCTTTTAATTTATTCCAAGTCTGAACATCAGGTGCGTTTTCGTTTGCCATATGTACCGCAACGCATCTTAGCTTCTCAGGCGCACGAAGTGCAACATAGACATCGGACAATACAGATGCAGAGTATCTCTTGAACAGAATACCAGAACGAAATGATTCGTCACTTTCCAGTTCAGTCCAAATTGCATCAATCCTCGTCATCGTAAGTTTCGGTTTCGTAATCGAAGTCAAATCGGTCAAGCAATTCTTCTTTCACGGTGTATGCCACATATGCATTGAAGTCGCTTTTGGGGAAACTAATTGCATAGCCAACTACGGGATCAACAGGGTTGTACGAAGCTCCTGGTCGGTGAGCACCCTTTGAGTCTAGCAAGTAAATAAGCATCAAGGGTTTCTTTGGATCTCTGATTTCATTTCTAACTACCTGACCATTTGGGTAAGATGGTTCACCCTCCTTTTTCTTTTTCGCCCAAAGCTCCCTAGTTAGGTGTTCAGACCTCTCGTAATCAACTTCTGATAAATCGATGAACTCATCCTTCGGACTGATAATGTGAGATTTTTTTAAGTAATAAATATCATCGCTGGAACTGTTTTCATCCTGGGTTCTCAACCAACAGCCAACGTCTTTATTTCCGTCTGGGAACGAAACGCTGTAATTGGTATCGGCATTCCCCTTTGACATTAGAACTACGGTCCAATCGGTCAATTCTCCATTTGGCAACTGTAAATCAATAAACCGAATTAAGTTGTTTGGCTCATATGCCTTAAGGTTTTCAAGTATCTGGAAGTCTTTCAAATACTCCTTTATCTTGGTTGCTGAAATTCCTCTCCAGAGAAAATTATTGCTCTTTTTCTCATAGTTCGCCGAGAGGGATGCAATAAATTCTCGTGTTGCCCTAAGATTATTGTCAATTGTTTCCTTATTTCTCTTCAATTCATATGATTCTACTAGCCTACCTGACCAAGTTACTTGTATATCAGCTGTCGCTTTCATTTTATTAGAAGCAGTAATCTGTAATACGCCAGGGTGGGTCCGAACCTTTAGTGCGTATTGTTCTGGCGTTGATCCCGCAACATCGGCCATATAGTCAAACTCCTCTCTTAATTCCTCCGACGCGTGGGTAATATGGCAAAACCATTCATTCAACTCCCTGCTTGTGAACAATCGACATAAATCAACGTATCCTTGTCGGTAGCCAAACCACCTCCCCATTTGCATGAGCGTATCATACATGGTTGAGGCCCTCAGATAATAGCTAACGGATAACCCTTCAAGTGTTAGTCCCCGAGAAAGCTTATCTCCGCCAATGGCTATGACTGATAAGCCGTTCGGATGGTCAACATAGTCTAATATGTCCCCCGAACCTCCATTTATTGCTCTTACCTCAATCTTTGAAACTCCATCGTTGAGATGAATTAGCACATCTTTCCATTGATGTACCTGGACCATTGGGTCAATGTCAGATATTGCTGAATCCAAAATTTGCCGAGAAACAGTATTGTAACACTTATACGGCTGACCGTTCTCAATCCCATCCTCTTCAAATGTTTTTCTTAACTCCTCCAATACTACCGGATTGTTTTGGTCAATTCCCAATTTGTAGTGTTCAAAAACGTGCATAACCAATTCACGGATTTGGGTTTGCCATGTTACATATCGCGTAACATGGACGAGCATTGAGTTGTGCTCTTTACTTTGTCCTCTCAGTCTTCTGATTGCACAAGTGAGTATAAAACATCTGATGGCGCGTTTCAATGAATCAGGTAACCCAGACGGCAACTGGTCATAAATCTTATGTTTGTCCGGGATATAATTTTGATAGTCATTGATGCGAATTACTATCGGTAACACTGTGTTAGAATTCTCATCGTCTGCCACAGGCGTGAATCCAAACACCTTTTCAGGGCCTATATAGTTTGATGGCGCAGGAAGGTTGATTATGAAATCACGAGGAAAAATATCGTTCTCGTTAAAAGGAATGAAGATATTTGCAAATGGAGTTGCTGTGTAACCAACATATCCGCTTTTAGCAAACAAATTTAGCATCTGAGTAATCGCGCTATTAATGGCGCTTCTTTTGCCAGGGTCGTTTGAAACATTAATCGACGCATTGTCTGCTTCATCATCAATTAGCAATAAAGTCTTTTCTCTAATCTTTCGCTTTCCAGTCCCCTCATCTGTTCCGTGACTGTGTAACCATCGATAGAGGTTCTCAAGACGGGCCTTGTTTTTCTTTACAACTGCAATTATTGGTTCATTCGTATGAAACTAAAGTCTCCACCCTCATCACTAGAGGTAAATGAATGTGCAGGATAAATTTTCTGTCCAATGCCAGCACCGATGATGCTGTTGCCTGTATTGAAGGCACGCTGATATTTCGTGTCAAAACCAAGGAACCCTTCGTCAAGGCGTAACTGCGTTTGTGTTCGCAAGTTGTTATGCATACCTGAAAGAACTATAATCAGATTGTAGCCTGCATCAGCGGCCTTGCAAATTAGTCCGGTATAGTTGGACGTTTTTCCTGACTGAACTTGCCCCACAACCAGTCCCTTTTTATCAAAACCAACCTCAGTGATCGGGTTGTACAACCCGTCAAGAATCTTGCTGGTTAACCGATCAAGCTGCCCAATTGTCTCTGGTGCAAAATTCTTCCTGAACTGCAAATACGTTTTGTACCTATCCCAAAAATTCCAAGAAATCAGGTTTTTGTTATCGTTTACCCAGTGTCTTCTTCTTTCACTTGCTTCTATCATTCTAAACTCTTCCACACGAACTCTATAAAGAGACTCCACTTCGCGGATGAGGGAATTTCTGTCTATATCTTTAAATATTGGGTTAGTCAAAACAAAATCGACCTGCGCCTCAATTTGCTCCCGAGTTACAGAGCCAGAATCAGGGAGCAGTGTTCGGATGGTCAAAATCGCGTTACTAATCATTACGATTGGAATTTAGGTTTTCAATGTACTGAGGGTAAAACAAGAATGGTTCGATCCCAAGTATAATGGCTTTAGCCTGTTCAGCTTGCTTACCTTGCCCTATCAAATTTTTGTACATGGCTTTCATCGTTACCAGAATCAAGTCATGGCTGGTTCCCTCAAATGGTTGCCCATGAGGAATTTCATTTTCGTTTTCTTTCAAAGTAATTAGTGGGACAGGAATTGTTTCCTCGATAAACCGCAATGCGTTTTCAATTTCACTTCTGTAACTTCCTGCATCCTGCAACAATTGCCGCAATACCGGATGTTTTCGATTCAACTTATAGAATCTTTTTTCATGCCTCTTATAATCCTCCCAAAGAAATTGGTCCTCAGTTTGAGAATATTTTCTTTTGATCAACTTGCCTTTGTGTCTGTAAACCTCAACAGCTTGGGCTCTAACGTCTTTTGCAATTGATAGAATTTGTTCTCTGAACTTCAGTGGCGGTCGCGCAATTGATTTCTTTATATCAATTTGCCATTCGTCATCGCAATCATTCGGCAGATCGATTAGAATTCTGCATAAATCGTAATGAACCTCTTTCTTAAAACCCCCAATACCCAACCAATCCCCTGCCACGAGTAATCTCTTGTTCCGATAAACATAAAACCCTTGTTGAGAGGTCCAGCTGTCTTTAGGCCCTTTACCATAATTGTATTGTTCCACAGTAAGTTTTGAACGGTGTGGAAGCACAAACCCTTTAACTAAAATCCTCCTGTTATTCAGATAGGCATCCGCTTTCAATTGTAATCCATCAACGCCAATCATGAATGGATCCCAAGGTTCAATCTCCCTTTCTTTGAAATATATTTTCAGCCCATCCTTTATGAAACGATGAAAAACCATTGACAGGTGTCTTTTAGTCCTGTCCATAGCTTTCATGAATTTGTCCATTGCCTCTGTGTTTTCGGCTTGAGCGCCTTTTGTTAACCTATCAATATCCCACCAAATTACTGCCGTTCCCTTCGTTGATTGCTTTATTTTTTGCAGAATGAAATCATTTGGATAATAATCGATTAACGTCCACGACTTACTTAGTTTCACATAATCCAAATCCCAACACCACCATGAAGTTTCTCCCACTTTGTTCTTCGAGATGACGGAGAACTTTCTGCATTGGGAAAATGAAGCTGTTTTTAATCCCAATCCGAACCTTCCTAAATCCTTTTCTTCTCGTACGTCAAGAGGATTCTTGCTTCCTGGTCTCATGGCATTGATCAATTCGAGGTTATTCATTCCCCTTCCATCATCCAAAATGGAAATTGTGGTGGCTTCTCCATTCCAATCGTAATCAATCCAAATATTCTTCGCCTCTGCGGCCACTGAATTGTCAATTATGTCTGCAATTGCCGATTCAATAGAATATCCAATTGCCCGAAAAGTCTCAATCATTGAACTCGCTTCCGGTTCAGCTTGCGCTTTCTTGAATTTGGAATAATCAATCATGGAAGTTGCCATAGGAAAACTCCAATTGAGAATTGCTATAATTTATTTTATTGCCTACTTGAAAATCTTAGCAAGTTTCCGACCCAGTGCCAGAGCCATTAAAGGGGGAACAGCATTTCCAATTTGGTTGAATGCTGACGTTCTTCCCCCTTCAAAAAAATAGTCGTCGGGAAATGATTGGATTCTAGCTGCCTCACGAACTGATATAGAACGAACTTGCTTCAAATCCGGATATATATAATGATGACCATCTTTTGCAATATGTGCAACCACCGTATGTGATACCCCGAAAGGATTAACAACCTTGAATCTGTCAAGGAATGATTTTTGATTCTTGTGAGTTCTTAGCTCGCTAGGAAGTTCAGTATATTGAAGTCTTTTCTTTTCACTTAACCATTTACGAATCGCTCGTTTATAAATCTTAAGATCGCGCGCATTGTGAGGTCGCGAAATGTGCTGGGTTACAAAATCAATCCCATTTCTAATACCAAATCGCTTCAAGTAAGAAGTAATTTGGTTGGAATAACTCATGACAGGTTTGCCACCTCCTGGCTTTACGACGGGCAAATCAATCAGCAAGGATGATTTTACCGACCACTTATTCTTAAGTTTTTTAGGTATGGGAAACTTGAATTTGGATTTTCCCCTTCTACCAATGATTATGACTCTCTCCCTTGATTGAAGCACCCCATAGTCAGCCGCATTAAGTTTTTCAAAAGAGACTTGGTAACCGATTTTCTCACTCTGGAACAATTTGTTCATCTGTTCAAAATAATTGTGAGCAGTCAACAAGCCAGTTACATTTTCAAAAACAAAATACTTAGGCCTATACCTTTTTAGAAACTGAGCATAAAACTTGAATAGATAGTTTCGGGCATCACCTTTCATTCCGTTTGGGTCACGCGACCTGCCAACACGTGAATATGCTTGGCACGGTGGACCACCAATGATTACATCAATTTTTTGTTTACCAAGTATTGAGTCGATTCTAGTAAAAATGTCCGAAATACTTTTACTTCCAATCTTCGCATTGATTACCGCGTTCAATTCTGCCTCGGGAATAAATGAGCACAAGTCTTCTCTGGTAAGTTTGCCGAGAAGATATTCATTATAGATATTGAGCTTCCTTCGCCTTTTTAGGTAATGATATGCTATACGTGTACGAATGGTGTGACACGCATTTTTATCCATTTCTATATGTGCAACAGGCGTAAAACCACTTCTTAAAAAGCCCTCCGAAAGTCCACCGGCGCCTGCAAAAAGATCTATATAGGTCAGTTTCTTCATTGAGTTAATCTTCACGCGCGATTTTGTTATACAAACTGGTAAAGGTTGTGTTGCGGACTTTGGATTTTAACTTACACTCAAATATCGTAATTACTTTCCAGTGTTCGTTGGTCAATATTCTCACGTTTTTGGCATCGCCACTTCTGTTCTTATTGATTTTAGTGGTCCACCAAATGGTTCGTGTTTTTGGAACGACGTAGTATTTACATCCTTTATGCCCATGCCAAAAGCAACCGTGAACGAAAATAACGGTCCTGTATTTTGGCAAAACTATATCCGGCTTTCCGGGTAGTTTTTTGTCATGAAGCCTATAACGAAATCCTTTTGAAAACAAAAAGCTCCTGACCAGAATTTCAGGCTTTGTGTTCTTGCCTTTGATCTGGCTCATATTAAAGCTCCGTGTCTTTTTATCGTGAACGTCCGCCATATCTTATACAGTGAGCAGGTCTCAAATTTTCTTTGCATATGAATTATTAAGCATTCTTAAGCGGTCAGCATAATGATATCCGAAAAGGGTTTTTGCTTCCGCACCTAAAAACGAGCGGTTTATCAAGTCCCTTGTGTCTCCATTCTCATTTCTATACTTATCCAGGATCTTCGTGATTCGACTCTCCATAAGGCCGACCTTCCTTCCGAATTCATAGAAGTCGTCATAGGCATAGAAACCAAGAACTTTGAAGCTGTCAGTAGAATAGTCCCCGGAGAACAGGCCATCCCTCAGTGCAAAAAATGAATCGGACGGGATGTGTATCCTTGTGTCGATCATATCATAGGCAGGACTCAATACAAAGTCACCACTCGGTGTTTGAGAAAGGGAGAAATTCTTAAGGTGGGCGTCGCCATTGTTGAATAGATAATTTAAAACAATGCGCTCATAATATTTTTCGACCTCTACAGCATAGGCGCCTACATGGCTTTTCATTATCTGGCTGATGTCTTCGTAACTCCCTTGGTTTTTGTATTCCTCTCCGTCCTTGCCTCTTGCCAAACCCGAAAGAGAAGCAAAATCTTCCTGGGCGATTTTCTGTCCGTCATTGTTGTAGTCGAATCGTTTGGTGATGTACGCCGGTTCTCCATTTTTAAAAAAAATAAGAGCGCACTCTGCCGCATTTATACCATAGACCTGCTTTGCAATTTGCATTGTAAGGTGTTCATTGGCCGGTAGTTCCTCTGGCTTCCCAAAGGGAGGGCGGATCGGAACTGGCTTTAGGATGTACTGTCCGCTTTCTCCGGGCTGAGTGAGACGTAGCTTGTTTTTCTCCAACACTAGTGATTGCTTGAACTGTGCGCCACTAATAGAAATGGTCTTGCTGTTCTGCCTGAACTTTTCAGCAACTTCCTCACTGACATCGGGCGGGTCAAAATCAAGTATGTGAGTCACCTTCTTTCCGAAGAACATATTCCGCAAGGCGGAAGGGCTGTATGTATTGAATCCTTCGGCAAGGGTACTGGGACAATATTTCAGATCCAATGGATTCATGACTGTTCCGTTAGTTTAACGGTGACTGCCCCAATGGTGTCTCCAGATGCCGTGGCGGCGAGCAAGCTCAGAACATCTCTCTCATCGATCTTCAGGTACCGACTTTGTATTGCCAAGTTAGCCCCTTCGGCAATCATGTTGCTGAAGAAAGGGAATATGTGTTCGCTGCGATACTCTTGTTGTGTCTTAGGAAGGGTGAGACTGATCGCGTATTTGTTGCCGTCATTGAAATAGGCGTCGTCATACCGGAAAGAATAGCTGTTGCGGCTCTGCTCAGTGAGGATGCCGGCAAGGATTCCGTTGCGAAATACTTCAGCTCGTCTCATCTAAGTTTCTTCACCTCAAGTTTCAATTCCATGCCCAGCACTTCAGCCAATTTATTCAGCACCTCCAGGGTGGGGTTGCCTTGTCCTTTTTCAAGCTTGTACAGTGTATTCGTGCTTACACCCGCTATTTCAGCAAGGTGAGGCTGAGTGATTCCGAGCTCCTTTCTGCGGTCCCGGATTGCCTGACCAACACGGTTATCTGACATTATACTGTGATTTTAGTGTAAATGTATGGATCGGTTAGCCGATTTACAAGGCAAATCACAGTATGATGTGATTTCAATGCTAAATCCGCCGATCTCGACTGGAAAAGGCCAATAATCACAGTAAGGTGTGATTTGTGGGTACCTTAAAAATACTAAACACACTGTTTCATTCACCGACAAGCCGCCATTCAGCAAGTTGCGGAGGGTTTGTCAAGGGTGGCGATTCCGCTAAAAAGTCAAAACCAGATCGACACGTGCCCCGCCCTTGACAAGCCCGGAGCAACGGCTACCTTTGGCGAGCGGTGATGAATTCGAAGTTCAAATAGCGGTATTATCTCCATATTTCAGCCGTTCTTGCATTGTAAGCGGTAACCTTGCATTTAAATTTTCCTTTTATACTCTCAATATGTCCTAAGTCTTTGTCTGAATAGACACCGATATAGGTACTGAATAACTTATCTCCTGATTTCTTTCCATAGTGCGCTGCTTTATTAATAGCGTCAATAATATGAGAATCATACTCTCCAAAATTAAATCCAAAAGTGATTAACGAGCCTTTAATAGCCGTCAGTTCATCATAGCAGAACGAGAGATATTTATTGTGCATGATGTGATTTAGCTTTTCCTTGGCGTTTCCTGCAGTGACAAAAATTGGATAATCCTTGTTTTCCATTCTTTGCTTTATCTTTTCCAAAAGATAATTTCTGGTATCATACTCCTCCTTGACTATTTCAAGCCCGGTATCAAAAATGGGAAGAGCACCGTGCAGGTGATGCACAGTTTGTTCCTCTTTGTATTTACCCCACCTAAGTTCCGAAAATTCTAAATTATCTTCCTTTACGAAGTCTTCCGGGTTTTCCAAATCACGACCAAAGCCGTCAATCGCGAACTTGGAATTGTTGCGCATTAGAACCCAATACAACAGCAAGTCATAGTTTGTTGAGAATATTTTTCCTCCCTTCGAGAGGAATCCTTCAAGAAATAAAGAGCATTTCTTACTATTCACTTCTGGGATGACAAATACATGCTCTGGATGGAGTTCTTTAACTGCCTCAATTAAGCTGCTTTTTAGCGTCAAGCCGGCATCTTTTATCTTTTTTACTAGTTCAGTGTCTGTACTAAATATTTGCGCGATTTCACAAAAATTATCGAGTTGTTGCATAATTTGTTCAAAGTTCTTCGTGTTTACTGCTGAGAACAATTTTTTCAATAGTTGATTGTCTGTCTTTTCGATGAAATCGCTTAAAGCGTTATATGAGAATATTTTAGTGTCATAAGCCATACTAAATCCATTGCCTAGCAATAAATGCTTCTGCCTTCCGTTCTTTTCAAGGTAAGTCACCACATCACTGAAGGACCAAAGCTTATCTATTTCCATTTTTGTTGGGGCCTTTATGTATAGCTGCAATGTCGAGGCTGACTCTAAATGATTCTCCTACCATCGCCTTTTCCTTTACTTTCCTTGTATTGAAACCTTTGCTCGCTCTTGCTATCCAGATTGTGCATTAGGATTGAAAGATGCCGAGATATTTGTCTCTTAATCGCCGGCGAATTCATCCCTTGTTTCCATACCTTTTCGCTATTCTGATATCTTTCAGCTGAGGCTTTGGCAGCATAAGTCAAAAAGTTTCTCTTCCCTAAGTGCGTATATCTTTCAAAAATTTGTTTCTTAAAAATCCTTTTTGATCTGCTTTTGGGACTGTACGACATCGATACAGTCTTTACAATCCTTGCTCGCATTTTTCTAAAATAGCGCGACAAACTGGAAGACCGAATGAATATATCCTGGCCATTAAATTCGAACCCCAAGTATTGTAATGGTTTATAAAATCGCTGCTCATTTCCAATTGATGTGGCAACTGCTTGACTTAAATCATTTTTATGACGCTTGAACGCCCGGAACCTTGCTTTTGAATCTAAATGAAAATCGATGACCTCGACCTTCTTTTTTTGAATTGTCTGAAAGTAGTCCTCTTGAATTTTACTGATAGCATAATCCTGAAGCTCATTGGCTCTTTCAGTGTCACCCACTATCAAAATGTCATCGCAGTATCTTTTGTAGACAAAATTCTCTTTAGCTGCTTTGTCATACATCATTTTGTCAAAGTCGATCAAATAAATGTTTGAAAGAAGCGCACTCATAGCCGACCCTTGTGGAACTCCTTTGAATCTGCCTGTTTCTGCATCCGGCACCTCATTAACGACGACAAGTCTTTTCTCACGGATAACCCGGAATTTCTCTGAATTCATTTTCCCGGGAATTAGATCTAATAACGTCCTAGGCTCCGTCCCTGATCTTTTCCTTATCGGTCTGAACTCCTTATAAATGCTTGTCTTATTCACATAACTGTAATGGGTCAGCACCTTGTAAAGCCGAAATTGGTCTTCAGGCATGATCCTACTTCCGAGAATCTTCAGCCACTTTTCCCTTAAGAGGCTGTGATCAATGTGATCAAAATAGCCTTTTATATCTAAAGCCACGGCGGAGCATTTACCTCGCTTTCTAATGTCTTCGAAAATTTCTTTGGAGAATTGAATATTCGAATTTCCGAGGTCGGATCGGTATGCTAGAATGGAATCGGCAAAACCTTGAGAGTGAATGTAGTCTTCATAGGTCTTTGTCAAGCAGTAAGCATAAAAACTAAAAATCAAGCTATCAATATGGGAAGCAAAGCAGATTGGTCTGACCTTGGTTTCCAAGTCGTAAAAACCTTCAATTTCCTGATAGCGATACCTGGGCGTTTTGATTAATACTTTCAAGAAGGGGCTAAACGGCCAAAACTCCGGCTTGCCTGTAGCTTTGTTTTTTACTTTAAGACCATTTTGAAGGATTTTCTTCAACTCATCATTACGCTCGGGGAACCAAAAGCGATGATCAAAATGTGTGTAGCCTTTCTTAAGGTATTTGTGAAGGCCGCCTATAGTTGAATAGTTGGACAGCTCATGCTTGGACCATTGTTGCCAAAGAGCTTCTGTGAACATAGGCGTACAATATTTTTAATGGGACACTAGCCAAAAGGCATTTACCAGTCATGGCCTCCTGGCTAGTGCGCAATGGAATTATTCACTGCTTGGTTAGCAGACCGTCTCCATCTGCCGGGGATTCACACCCCTTCAAACCTTACTCCTCCCTTGGCCAATCTAGAGCCATTCGTTTAGCCAAATGGATAGTGGCACTTCAGGTCGAAACTTTCGAAACAACCCCCTCAGGATTACCGCCAGGACGACTGGGTCCGGTTTGGTGTTAAGCCCTAAGATCCTACTGGCGACAAGTCGTTTTCGGGCATTCCCGGATTTCTCCGGGGAGACTTCAGTAACATAAGAAAGATGATTGTGTCAAACATCATCAGCTTTGTCTTCCTGACAGCATATTCGCTTCTTATAAGCGATTCAGCCTCCAGGTTGGTACAAAGTTTGATAGATATTATTAACTTTAACCTCTCACCATCGGCCTATTTCAGCCTCTGCAGTGCAGGCTTGTCAAGAATCATACCCAGCAAAATTTTCTGCCAAAATGTCTGTAGTGGAGAATCTCCTTGATGAAAAGCCACCAATATCGGCCTGGCTTATTGAAAGTAATGATTGGTCTGGTTAGAATATTCCCTCATCTGCAAAGGAGTAGTATCCCTCGGAAGTCACGATGATGTGATCCAACACCTGAATTTCAAGCAGCCTTCCACCTTCTTTCATTCTCTTCGTCAGATCAATATCTGCCTGGCTGGGTTGCAAATTCCCGGAGGGGTGATTGTGTGCTTTATGTAAAGCTTTACATAAGGCTCATTATGCAAAGTAAATAGTTATGTAAAGTGATGGCTTATATTGTAGGATATTGATCAATAAACCGCATTTTATCCGCACATCACTTTACATAATAATATCACAACCGTTGGAGCCAGCTGA
>Ga0193731_1000022_pt1 | contig 49327 bp, 43 predicted proteins | sample U1a2metaG_FD_144920 | JGI IMG/M metagenome (GOLD analysis project Ga0193731, IMG submission 144920) | Soil microbial communities from a riparian zone of the East river system, Colorado, United States - U1a2 | ecosystem: Environmental > Terrestrial > Soil > Riparian zone | place: USA: East River...
AAGCGCTTGACCTGACTGTTCTTCACTACTTTATCATTGAAAAAGTCCTGGGCATCCCCGGCAAAGACCAGCGGGCCTCTGAAAACATTGACTTTGACAGAAGTTTTTCGGACTGCCTGACCAACGTGATCCAGGGAAATGCCCAGATGGCCATCATTACCCAGGAGATCTCCATCGAAACGATCAAAAAAGTAACCGAAAGCGGCTCTACCATGCCTCAAAAGTCAACCTATTTTTATCCGAAAGTAATTTGCGGCTTTTTATTTACCTCCATTAAAGAAGATGAATTTAAAACACCCTCTTATTCTAGGTTCTAGCTCTCCGCGTCGGCAATTTCTGATGAAAGAGATCGGTTTTCAATTCATGGTCGCCCACCCGGGGATTGACGAGTCCTTTCCTTCCGACATGCCGGTTGAAAAAGTAGCTTCCTTTCTGGCTGAGAAAAAAGCAAACGTCTTCGGAGGCCGGCTGCAGGATGAATGCGTGTTAACGTCGGACACGATCGTTATCATTGATAATAAGATCCTAAACAAACCGCAGGACAGAAACGATGCTATCGGGATGCTTACCGACCTGAGTGGCCGGACCCATTCCGTTATCACGGCAGTATGCCTGACGAGCAAAAGTAAAACCGACTGTTTTGAGGACCGGACGGAGGTGACATTCAAAACGCTCTTGCCGGCAGAAATTGAATTCTATGTCGACCATTATAAACCGTTTGATAAGGCAGGAGCCTATGGCGCGCAGGAGTGCCTCCCGGCTGGCGTTAATCCCTGCTCAAAAGAAGAATTCGATTTTCTTAAACAAATCGGTAAACTGGATTTGATCGACAAAAGCATCTCCACAGAAAAGGCAGGGATGGTCGCTATTGAAGAAATTAACGGCTCGTATTTTAATGTGATGGGACTGCCCATACAAAAAGTATACACTCACCTGACCCGGTTTTGAAAATGAAGAAGCTGTGGGTGTTGCTGAAAAATCATTTCGCAGAGGATTTCAGCTGGCCTTATTACCTGAGTCTCATGACCTTTTTGGCGGTCGGTATGGTTGCCAATTACTTTCTGGAGATCGAGACGAGCATTGATCGCCTCAACGGAAAACCGGTTCGTATCCTGTATTATTTTGCGCTCTATGGGGTTGCCTACTTTGGAGGATTTGCCTTGATGGTTCTTTTCCGAAAACAGCAGGCGCTGTTGAAGAACAAACCGTTTTGGTTGTTGGCGCTCGCGGGGTTGCTGATCCTTTCCTTTGACAGCGGTTTTCCTTTTCTGACTCAAATTCTGGAGTGGTGGCACACCGACATTCACGTCTACACCTGGACCTATTCTGTAGCCGTCAATGCAGTGAGCGTGCTGTTGGTTGGGATTCCCCTTCTTGTAGTGTATTGGCTTTTCCCGATATCCCGTGGCAGCGGATATGGATTGATAACACCAGGCTATGACCCCAAGCCTTACGTCATGTTGCTTCTCCTCATGGTGCCTGTCATCACTGCCGCTTCGTTTACGCCCGAGTTCATCGACTTTTATCCTACCTATAAATCCAATTCGGCATCCGAAGTCCTGAACACCCCAAAATGGTTACCGATGGCGGTATATGAATTTTTTTATGGTCTGGATTTTTTTAACCTGGAGTTACTTTTCCGCGGCTTCATGGTGATCGGCCTATCCCACGTGATGGGCAAAGAGGCGATCGTACCGATGGTCACCACCTACTGCTTCCTCCATTTCGGCAAACCGGTCGGAGAACAGATCAGTTCCATTGTCGGGGGTTACATTCTCGGCGTCATCGCATTTTACACCCGGGGGATTTGGGGTGGAGTTATAATCCATATTGGGATTGGATGGTTGATGGAGTTGGCGGCGTACTTGCAGAGAATTTAAGATGGCTCCGTATAATTTTTCACCGCGGACCTGTCTGCCGAAGCCTTGGCGCAGGCAGAGGCGCGGAGGCGCAAGTAGGTGCGGAGATCAAAAGAATTTTTGGCACGTGGGGATAAACAGGCCTCTCCTACCGAGCTTGATTTGATCAATGGAATCATTCAAAATCATAAACGCCAGAGGTTCGTTTTGCACACTCGTTACAGAGTTCCTATATCTCGTCCCTACAGGACTTTTCAGATGGAGAGTTATGTTGGTTACCTATATTTCATCCCTATGGGATTAATTCAACGCTAAAATTGATTAATGAAATCAGGAGAATGAAAGCCTCGATTGCTTGCAATGTTGGTAAACAATATCATGAGGTGTATTGAGAAGTCTCGTAGAGACGAGATATCGGTAAACAATGTCAGGCGTGCGTGTTGGAAAGTCTCGTAGAGACGAAATATCGGTAAACAATATCATGAGGTGTATTGAGAAGTCTCGTAGAGACGAGATATTGAAGTCGCTCGGTTCTTCACACGCGTTACGGAATACTTTACATCGCACTATTCCCTTCCAATTCTAATTCCCGAATGAATTAAGCAATTGCTCGTTTGTAATCGTCAACGCACATTTAAAATGCCCCTGCGGACAAGCCTTAAAGCCATGAAGCCCGCACGGGCGGCACGATAATACTTCCATCGTCTCCACAATAAAACTCAGGTCCGATAGCGGTCCAAAACCAAAATCGGGAACGGTAGAACAAAACACGGCGGTCACCGGTGCATTGACTGAGGAAGCGAGGTGCAGGGGCGCCGAATCATTGACAAAATTCATCACGGCATACTGCATCAAAGCAGCCGATTCAAGAAAACTCAATGTACCCGACAGGTTCACTACCCCGGGATGCTTTGTTGCGCTCCGGATCGCTTCGGCATATTCCTTGTCCGACGAGGCTCCCAGGAGATACACCGTATATAGTTCGGGGTTAAGCTGATCAATGAATGCAATCCATTTTTCCTTTGGAAATTGCTTGGTAAACCATACCGACGCCGGGGCAATACAGATGTAGGAAATCGCTGACGCTCCACGCAAGCGGTATTTCATGATGGCTGCCTCATCGGCTTGTGACGGATACAATCGCGGCTTAGCGGGGTGTTCGTCGGTGATCTCCGCTATCAACGTTTGATTTCGCTGGACCTCGTGAACGCCCTTGGCAAGGGTGTGCCGCTTGTTTTTTGTAAAAAAACGTGACAGCGGGTTTTTATCAAACCCCACCGTTACCCTGGCCCCGGAAAGTGCAGTGATCAGACCGGAACTGGCAAAACGGTGAACGTTGATCACATAGTTGTAGCGGGTCGCCCGCACTTGCCGTATAAGTCTAAACAAGTTTTTTAACTTTCCTTTCTTCTTGTCCCACACGATTACGTTTCGAAGGAAAGGGTGTCCTTTCAATAAATCTTCATTGCCTTTGCGAAGCAGGAAATCAATCGACGCCTCAGGCAGGTGATGGTGAAGTTTTTCTGCTAATGCTGTGGCGAGCACAACATCACCGATAAAGGCAGTTTGAATGATCAGGAAAGCAGGAGCTGCCGCCACAGTCTATTTCTTGAACTCCTTTTTGTAGTAGGCGATGGCCTTATCAATGATACCCAGCGCAGTTTCCTTTCCCTGAAAATCGGGGACGGTGACCACTTTATTCTCCAGCCGTTTATAACTTTCAAAGAATTCTTTCAACTCCAGTTTGAAATGCGGAGCCAATTCATCGATATCTTTCAGGTGACTTGAATTGGCGTCGTTGACAGGGACAGCCAGTATTTTATCATCGGCCAGACCCTGATCAATCATGCGCATCACACCAATTACCCTGCAAGGCACCAGGCAGAGCGGCTGAAGAGGCTCGCGGCACAATATCATGATGTCGAGCGGATCGTGGTCGTCCCCCAGGGTTTGCGGAATGAACCCGTAGTTGGCTGGATAGTAAACCGAAGAATATAATATGCGATCGAGCATCAACAACCCGGTTTCCTTATCTACCTCGTATTTTGTCCGCATGCCTGTGGATATCTCGACAATTCCATTCACCATTTCCGGTGGATTCTTGCCGGTAGGGGCTTCGTGCCAGGGGTGTTTGATCATAGGGGGATGGGATGGGACTACTTTCCGTCAGGCTTGTCCTTTTTCTCGTCGGTTTTCTTAAGCTCCTTAATCTTATCACCTTCCTTCAGGCGCTTGGATACGACGAGGAAAGGGCCCGTTACAATCTGAGTACTGTCGCTCAGGCCGGAAATAATTTCAATGTTATCATAATCACTGATACCGGTCTTCACCTCGACCATCTTGGCAGTCCCTTTGTCATTCACAAAGACGACTACCTTATCCAGCTTCTTCTCCTGTTTCTTCTTGTCGTCTTCGTTTACGACCTGGTGATCGCCTTTAGGCGCTTCCTTGGCTCCCGCCTTATCGTCATCCTTGCGTGTTGTCACGGCCGCGAGGGGCACCGATAGTACATTGACTTTGCGTGTTGTAAGAATGTCGACACTGGCCGTCATTCCGGGACGGAAGGGAAACTTGTTTCCCTGCTTGATCAAGTCCTCGTACGAAGAACGCAAAATAACGATCCGTACCTCAAATTCGGTGATCGCATCGGCAGATGCTTTGTCTTTTGCCGTATTGGCAATATTGGTGACAATCCCTTTGAACTGCTTATTGATATTTTGATAGGCATCGACATCAATGATGACACTGTCTCCCAGGTGAGCACGAACAATATCGTTTTCATTCACGTTCACCCTGACCTCCATTTTATTCAAGTCGGCGATGCGAAGCATTTCCGTGCCGGTCATGGTTGCGGTCCCTACAACGCGCTCTCCCTTCTTCACACTCAATTTGGAAACGATGCCCTTCATCGGCGCTAGTACGGAGGTTTTCCGTACGCTTTCACGCGATTCTTTCACCGACGCTTCCGTGCTTTTCACCACAAATCTGGATGCTTCCAGCGACTGCTCGGCCGAGGCAAGGTTATTTTTGGCCACTTCAAAATTCTGCTTGGCAATTTGCCAATCCGATTCGGAAATGACTTTTTGGTCCCACAATGTCTCCTGGCGTTTAAAATCAGCCTCCGCGCGAATGAAGGTTGCCTTGGAACCGGACAGCGATGCCTGGGACGAGACGGTATTTGCCTTCGTCTGGCTAAGGGAAGCTTCCTGCCGTTCCAACTGGCTGATCCACACGTCGGGACGGATCTTCACCAGGATCTCCCCTGCCTGCACGGAGTCTCCATCCTCCACGTTCAATTCGATGATCTCGCCGGAAACTTCGGGAGCCAGTTTCACTTCCGTCACCGGTTGTACTGTACCGGATGCGCTTACTTTTTCCGTGATGGACACCTTTTTGACTTTAGCAAACTCGACTTCAATTTCCTTCGACTTCCCGATCCAACCCGCCGACTTGCCGATCACAAGGAAGAGGATGAGGACGATCACACCTCCTATACTCCAGTAAATAAGACGATTTGATTTGCGCTTTTGCTTTGCCATTCGTTCAGTAATGATTAAAGACTGTAAAGAGAGTAGAGAATTAAAAGTCGATTTGTTTTCCCTGATAAAAGTCGAGGATCTTTTTCTTGAAGATGAAATTGTACTTCGCGCGGGATAGGTCGGATCGGGTGCGGAACAGGTCGTTCTCGGAAACGTGATATTCAACAAAGCTGAGCGCTCCCAATTCAAACCGTTGCTTATTCATCCGGTAGGCCTCTTCCTGGGCCTTTACGGATTTAAGCGATGCAGCGTACGTTTTCGCAGCAGCGAGCGCATCGTTGTAGGATGTCTCGATACTTTGCCGGAGGGTGTTCTGTGTCTCTTGTACCGTAATATCGGCGAGCCGCTTGGAGACCAGTGCCCGCTGAACATTCGTCCTGGTTTGAAGGCCATTAAAAACGGGGATAGACAACTGTAAACTAAGGTTCTTAAATAAGTTATCCTTCAATTGATCCCGTTGGTTGTAATTGTCGGCAATCTTTGCCGGCACCAGAATGTTCGTTACAACAGGGTCTCCGGTCGATTGAACATAGCCAATCTGTTGGGTACCCGGAGTGCCCAGACTCTGACTATAGAGAGGTCCGTCGGAAATACTGGAATAGTTGGATTGGGCAGATCCGTTCAGGGTAAGGCGCGGAAATAGACCGCCCTGCGTAGCCTTTAATGCTAAATCAGCGCTTTCCACTTTCAATACCGCGCTTTTCACTTCAGGCATGTTGACCAGGGCCAACTGATAGATGTCGTCCGGCGTCAATGGAAGTACGGTATCGTCCAACTGCAGTTCGGGGATAACCGGCTCAATGGCAGTTGAAGCGGGAACCTGCATGGACTGTTTCAGTTGCAGTACCGAAAGATTAAGGGCGTTTTCATTATTGATCAAATTCACTTCGTTCGTGGCTACCTGAGCTTCCTGGGTGTACTGATTGGACAAGGGTAAGGCGCCTGCGTTAACCTGCTTCTTTATTCTTTCCAATTGCTGATTACTTGATTCCAATTGAAACCGGGCATTCTCATAAAGTTCGCGGTTGAGGATCACTGTGGTGTAATTGGTGACCACATTCAGGATCACATCATTTTTTGCCTTGGTTAAATCCAGGTTCGAAGAAGCGTAGTCACGCTGGCTCGAACGGAATGTATTTGTGATCCTCAAGCCATTGAACAACGTGACGGAAGAACTTCCCTGAATGTTGATCGTGTTGGAATTTCTGTTGACGTATAAGTTCGAAACCGGGTTAAGGGCTCGTCCATAGTTCTTACCATACCCCGCTCCGAAATTCAACGACGGCAAAAACGCCATCCGGTTTTGCCGTAAATTGATCTCGTAACTTTCTACGTTATAAACACCCCGCACTACTTTCAGGTTATTCTCCAGCGCAATCTTTACACATTCCTGCAGGGTCAGTTTTCGCGGTTCTTGCGCCATGGCTCCCTGCGTGATGAGGAGAGCGGGAATGGCCAGCAGTAAAAATCGTTTCATCTTGTTTTCCGGAAAGCGGGATTAAATTTGAGGTATATAAATCACTTGTTTCACCCAACTAAGACTCTTCAGGTATTCAAATGTTACAGGTTTGATGGGTGAATCCATTTCGATCACCTGGCAGGCGAGGTCATTTTTTCCTTTGCGGGACACGGACATCGTAGCAATATTGCAATCGTCGTGTGCCAGTACGCTGGCAATGAAGGCGATACTGCCCTTGATGTCGTCGGCAAAAAGGATGATGGTGTTAAGACTGGCACTGAAGTCAGCCTTGAATCCATTGACCTCGGCGATGTTGATCAGTCCGCCGCCCCTGCTTTCCCCCAGCACCTCCACCTCTTTCTCTCCTCCTTTTAGTTTGATCCGGATAGAATTGGGATGCAAGGTAGAGGCATTGCCCACAGATTTGAATGTGTAATGCAACCCGCGGACGGGAGCCAGGTCCAGCGCTTCTTTTATCCGCTTGTCATCGGTATTAAAATCCAGGAGCCCGGCTATGATCGCCCGGTCACTGCTGTGTCCCTCATAGGTGCGCGCAAAGGAATTGTAAAAAATGATTTCGGCTTCCCGGGGAGTGTCGCCCAATACTTTTAAGGCCGCGCGGCCAATGCGGACAACACCGGCAGTGTGAGAGCTCGAAGGACCGATCATTACCGGACCGATCATATCAAAAACACTGCTTTTTTCAGCCATACGGGGTAAATAACGAAATAACAAACAAAAGGATTTTCCTTTTTGGCTGTTATTCGAACTTTTAAAGGTATTCCATAGTCTGGCCCAAAATTAGGATTTCTCCCGTCAAGTGGATGATGTTTTTTCGGTTTTTGGTATCGGAGTATTTAAGAAGAAAAGTGTAGCCCAGGCTAAAACAATCAGAATACGATAAATTCGAGCCGGTTGGAAGTAGTGTTGTGGTAGACGGCAACGATCCCTTTTTCGGATTGAAAATAGCCTTTGTAGGCATAGCGGTTTCCTTTCTCCTGCTGGGCAATCTCATATCCGTCAATTTTTTGCTTTACAATTTGGTCGGCATCATTGGAGGAGAAATCAAAACCTTTTACCGGATCTCCGGCCATATAAAAATAGCGGCTTATGGCCTTTCCGTCCAAGGATTGAATGACTGCATTGGAGACGATAGCACCGATCAGGGCTGCTGCTATTCCGGCTGGACCAAATGCGGGCATGATCATACCACGCTCATCCTCGTAGAAACCCCATGTCAGAACATAACTGCTCCGCAAGGAATCTTTATTTACCACAACATAGGGTTGCCCCGGCTTCCTCTTAGCACCGTAAAGTGGTTCGTTCTTCCATATCCGGTTAGAATTACCCTTTTTGATAAATATCAACCGTTCTTTCATCGATTTGTCGAGCCCAATATCGATGGTTTGGAGGAGTTTTCCAGTGTTGACGTCAAAGATGGATATGTCATTTCTCCGGGCCTTGAACAGGTAACTATCGAGTAGGAATGACGAAAATGAATGATCCGTAGAATCCTTAAAGAATTTCATATTGCTCTCGCCGCTTGCCTTGTTGAGCCTGATCAAGGTCGTTCCGCGAAGGCTGTATTGCTCGTTCAAATAATCCCCTTCGTCGTCTACAACGATGGAGATTTCACCAGGGCGGATAAAGATCTTCACTTTTGCCAGGGCCTGGACCGAACCCAATACCGATCCATCGCGAATGATGGTCATTTGATCCCTATCGTATCGACTAGGATCAAGCGAGACTGCATAAAGCTTATCTTCCGAAATCTGAAGTCTTTTAACCGTAGTTACCCTCAATTGGAAGTTCTCTTTCTCAAAGGAGAAGATCAATACGTTTTCACCTTCGGTATACGAACCGATGAATATTCCTGACAGTTCAAGCTGACCCGGCAAAAACACATTGGAATTGTTTGCCTGGTCGGTCTGCATTGCCTTGATCACAATATTGTGTTTTTCCTGCCCGAGAAAATAGAAGGTCTTCACCCGATTGTTGTGAGCCGTTATTCCACACAACAGCTTATCCTTCAATCCCGTCAACCATGCATCGGCGATCCTTCCGTCGGGAAGTACCCACCGTGTAAATACATTGTTGCCTGAGCGAAACGATAGAAAGATACTGTCTCGCACGGCGATGCATTGGATGTCCTTGGGAAACAGCCCGTTCAAACCGGAGAGGGTAGCAAACGGTTCCTGTGCCTTCGATGTACCGGCATGGAAGGCGCATGCAACTAAAATCAACAAACCGGCATGAATGTTCAATTCGCGTTTGTTTGTCATTGGCGGCGCTTATACTGCGATAGGAGCCTTAATACCAGGATGCGATTGATAGTTTAGGATTTCAAAATCTTCAAACTGATAATCGAAAATGGAATCCGGCCGGCGCTTGATATTCAATGTGGGCAACGGGTAAGGCTCCCGCGTGAGCTGAAGGTTTACCTGATCGATGTGATTATGGTAGATGTGAACATCTCCGCCGGTCCAAACGAAGTCGCCAACTCCAAGATTACATTGCTGAGCAACCATATGGGTCAGCAACGCATAACTGGCAATATTGAACGGCAACCCAAGAAATGTATCACACGACCGCTGATAAAGCTGGCAGGAAAGTTTGCCTCTTGAAACGTAAAATTGGAACAGCGCGTGGCACGGAGGAAGCGCCATCCTGTCGACGTCGGCCGGATTCCAGGCCGTCACCATGTGCCGCCGGGAGTCCGGATTATTTTTGATTTGCTCGATCAACTTGCTGATCTGATCAATCTTAACCCCGTCCCTCCCCGGCCAACTCCTCCACTGGTAACCGTAGACGGGACCCAGTTCACCCTTCTCATTAGCCCATTCATCCCATATCGATACGCCCTGGTCCTTGAGGTATTTAATATTGGTGTCGCCATTCAAAAACCAAAGCAATTCATAAATGATCGATTTTAAATGAAGCTTCTTGGTGGTCACCATCGGAAATCCCTGCTGAAGAGAGAACCTCATCTGGTATCCAAAAACAGAAATGGTCCCCACACCGGTCCGGTCCGATTTTTCCTCTCCGTTTTCCAGTATATGCCGGCAGAGATCGTGGTATTGCTTCATTTCTCTCTTCTTAAAATCCGACGGCTAATATATGTTTAAGTTTTCACATCCTACATGGAGTGATTCAACTATTTCAGTGCTCAGGGGCCACGAAGACACGAAGTCACTAAGAATTTTATTTTAGTCTGTGTCAGGTCGAAGTCGATACCTGAGGAAGAAACTCTAAAACATCGCGCAAGACAAAAAAGAAAAAAATTAGTGTCTTCGTGTCTTGGTGGCAAAAGTTTTCATAAAAAAAGTCCCCCGATCATGCGGGGGACTTTTTCTTTCATTCAATCTTGATCTAATCGCCGCTGCTATCATTCTTGGCAGTGACCGTTTTAGAATGCCCGACTATCGTTATGGTGAATGTATTGTCGCACGTACCCGTACCAAAGTCAATGGTAAGGGTTCTGCCGCCATCATAGGTAATTATTTTGACGCCCTTTACCGGGAGAAACACTTTATTGCTGATGGCACAGGATCTGTCGTATTCAATCGGAGTGGTAATCTGGACAGAATACTCCTTGCCGTGCCGGTTTGTTCCCGCCGCAGCATTAGCAGCGCCCGCGGTCTGGCTTATCATAAACTTATCGTCAGCAATCGTAGTTGACCGAACCCACTGCCTGGTCTCGTGTACCGTACGGGTAGCGGTCGTTGCATCGGGCCAGGTGAGACTGTGATTTGCTTCCACTGTCCAGGTGAGTGGAGCAGCTTGCGAGCTGATATTATGGATCATACGCATGTCGTTATCACTGAATTTTACTCCGTTGATGCTGTATCCGCTAAAGGTAATAGCAACGGTTGCTCCTGCTACGTACCAGCGACCTCCGGACCACGTCACCATGATTTTACCGATCCTGATATTCCCTTTTGAATCTGTACAGCCCGGCGCAGCCCCGAAATCGATGGTCACTTTGCCAGATACTCTGTTGCTTGCCGAATCGAACGTCAGGGTAGCACATTTAAACCGATCATCGTCACCAGCCGCAATTCTGCCCGCAGGGGTATCCGCTTTAATGAGGGCATTGGTCGCCATGTCGTCGGTTTCACTGGTTTGGGAAGAAACAGCAGATTCGTTACTGGCGGTCTGCGCTACTTCGCCGGCAATGGGGTCCGCTGTCTTGGTACAGGAAATCACAAACACCGAAATGGTAAAAAGGAACAGCGCTGCCAACATTCGAAGCGATTTTTCTTTTGTTTTCATGGTTTAAAATTTGGTTCGTCCGTTTGACCGGATTTTACTGTAAAGGTTTAAAAGTGTACTTAAAATAATTAGTTCATTATTAGCGTAATCATTAATTGTATTGCGATTAATATAGTAACCGGTTCCTTTCCTGAGGCCTGATTTTTTACTTGCTTTGTTGGTTAGAGTGCAATTAGACTCAATTGTAACACGACAAAGAAAATTTATTAAAACCATGCAATTCCGTCATCACAGTCGAATTTCCTGCATCCTCGCTGTTTCGGCGCTTTTTTGGGTCGGTTTGTTCTCCCCTGCGGATTCCAGGGCCCAGCTCAGGATTGCGAAGCTCAAATACAATGGTGGTGGGGACTGGTATGCAAATAAGACCGCCTTGCCCAATCTGGTCAAATTTTGCAACAAAGAACTGGGCATGAACCTTGTACAAGATGAAGATGTCGTAGAAGTGGGTAGTTCGGATCTCTTCCTGTACCCTTATATATATATGACAGGGCACGGGAATATTACATTAACACCTGCCGAGGCCCAAAATCTGAGAAATTATCTCATTGGCGGGGGCTTCCTGCATATCGATGACAATTACGGGTTGGACAAATTCATCCGGATTGAATTAAGGAAGGTTTTTCCGGAACTGGAATTGGTGGAATTGCCTTTTGATCACCCTATCTATCACCAGAAGTTTGAATTTGCGAAAGGATTGCCCAAAGTTCACGAGCACGACGGCAAACCCGCCCAGGGTTTCGGCCTGATCTACGAAGGCCGGCTTGTCGTCTTTTATTCCTATGAGTGCGACCTGGGAAATGGCTGGGAAGACCCGCGAATTTACAACGACCCGGAGGCCAAGCGGCAGGAGGCGCTTAAAATGGGGGCGAATTTGATAGCGTATTCCCTTACATCCAACTAGGGATCAGAATTTGCAGAATTTTAGAATTTCAGAATTGTTGTTCTTTGTGACCTTTCCCTCAATACTAAGCTTCAACGACTCAAGGGTATTTCCATTCATCCTTGTTGATCCTTATCGAATAGGTGCGAATTCACAATCATTTCCGCATTGACAATTGGTGAACAAAAATATTTTTTCAATTTGTTTTGCATTGAATAACTACTTTATTAGTTTTATACCTAATTAGATAGTTCAACGAAGGGATGGCTACAAAAGGTCATCTAAAAAAGGAGTATGGACTTTCCATATCACCGTACTCAATTCTAAATTTTAAATTATTTAGCGTGAAAGAATTAACGAAGGCCGAAGACGAAATTATGCAGATCCTCTGGAAACTTGGAAAAGGATTTGTAAAAGATGTCATCGAAGAAATGCCCATCCCTAAACCTGCATACAATACGGTATCTACGATCATCCGCATTCTGGAAAAGAAAGGGTTTGTGGGGTACAAGGCCTATGGCAAGACCCACGAATACTATCCGCTCGTCCCCAAGGACCGGTATAGCAAGTTCTATCTCAACAATTTTTTGAAAGGCTACTTTAATGGATCCTTTCAAAACCTGGTATCGTTTTTTGCCGAGGACGGCAAGATGGATGTCCGGGATATCGATTCATTATTGAAACAATTGGAAGAACTTAAAAAACAAAAACCATGAGCACGCTCATCAACTATTTTGTTGAAGCCAACCTCGGCCTGCTCCTTTTCGCCGTGATCTATTGGCTCTTTCTGCGAAATGAAAATCAATTCTCCTTCAACCGCGGTTTCTTACTGGCGGGCATCCTCTTTTCGTTGCTTTTCCCATTGTTGCACTTTAATTCACCTTCCCGGGCAAAAATGATTCCTTCCATCAGTGAGGTGATGCCATCGTACTGGCTTCCGGAAGTCAGTGTCCGGCCAAACGATCAGGGAAGCCTGTCTCCCGCGATGACCACGGTGCCTGTCTGGCCCATTTTGGAGTGGGTATACACTATTGTTGCCCTTGGCTTTACTGTTCTATTTGTCATTCGGCTTATCAAGATTGGTAAGCTCTTCCTGGCGTCAAGAAAATACCGATGGAATACCTGCCTCGTTGCCGAATCAGAAGAAAGGCAGCCTACTTTTTCGTTCTTCAACTTTATTTTCATCGGACAAGCAAACCAATTGACCCCGGACGAAAAACAAGAAGTGATGGTCCACGAGTGGATACATGTCCGGAAGTTGCACTCCTTCGATATCATTCTGATCAACCTCTTGGCGATTGGCTTCTGGTTCAACCCGGTTGTCCGGATGTATAGAAAAACACTCGTCCAGCTTCATGAGTTCGAAACCGATGCGCGCTCGGTGGAAAATCATGATGCGGACTCGTACTGCCGTTTGCTGGCGAAGGTGGCGCTGGAATCAACCGGCATTTTTCTTGTCAACCACTTCAATCATTCCTTAACACTTAAACGAATTACCATGATGCAAACCATGAAAAAGAAAATTCAGCTCTGGAAGTTGATCGTATTAAGCGCGACCGTTCCATTGCTTTTCCTCGCCGTTGCCTGCCAGGAACAGGTGATCAGTGATCTGCAGGACGTGAGCAAGAATTCCGCTGCGGCGGGGCTTCTGCCGTTGGAGGTCAAGAAACAGTTGGACGTTCTCCAGAAAAATAATCCGTCGCACGAATACATTGTCATTCAAATGAATGAAGAGGGCAAGAAGACATTGGATAAGTTGCAATTTGAAAACGCGCAAACCGGCACACTATACCCTTCCATGACATTAATAAATACGGACAAGAATTCCGATGGTGGAGGCTTCACCTATGTCATCCTTGAGAAAGGTAGCCAAACCAGCAGAATAGCCGACGCAACGGGCCGGTTCGACAAGGCTTATACCATGGTCGATGATATGCCGGAATATGTTGGAGGGATTGATTCCCTCATGGCATTCATACAAAAGAACATGAAATACCCTGGTGATGCGAGAAAAAAGGGGATTGAGGGGCGGGTGTTCGTTTCTTTTGTAGTTACCAAGGAGGGGGACGTCGTTGATCCGGCCATTGCAAAAGGTGTTGCTGCGGAAATTGACAAAGAAGCGCTGTCTGTAGTCTCGAGCTTTCCAAAATGGATACCCGGCCGGCAACACGGCGAGGCTGTGGACGTGAAGTTTGTCCTTCCTATTAACTTCAAGATTAACAACTAAATTTCACCGCAGGAGGTGCAGAGGCGCTAAGGTTACGCAGCAATTCGAAGAACAGGTGGCCAATTTTTCACTTGCCATGAGGAGGACTGTACTTACAGTTCTTCTCATCGTTATGATGAGGTGTGATCACTCTACTGAACAAGTCGAAAACGATGATGTCTCTGTGGCAAGTTGGTGGTTCCTATCAGAAGATTCCTCGCTGCCAATTGCGCACGCTTTGGAAAGCCAGCAGTGCTCGGAACGCCAAAGGTGGCAAAGGGGGACGGCTCAGCTCAAAGGGTTGTCCTGGCACCTCGAGGAAGGAGGCCCGAGGAACGAGGGCCGACTCACGAGGGGATTCCTCGCTGCTAATTGCGCACGATTTGGAAAGCCGGCAGTGCTCGGAACGCCATGGGCGGCAGGTGGCGCCTCAGCTCAAAGGTTGCCCTGGCACCCCGGGGAAGGAGGCGCTGAGGTGCGAATACAAAACAGGAAGTAGATTCCAAAAGTCAGACCCGATCAACCTAATCACATAAATCAAAAGAATCATAGTTCAGACAACTAATTTAACACCTCCTCCAACTTCTTCTCCAACGCCGCCCCGCGAAGGTTCTTCGCAATAATGACTCCTTTTTTGTCCAGCAAAATAGAAAATGGAATCGAGCCGATGTTATAGGTCCTGGCAGCTCGCGAATCAAAATAGCTCAGATCGGAAACCTGGGTCCAGACCAGGCCGTCCTCTTGAATAGCTTGCTCCCAATCTTGTTTTGTACGGTCGAGCGACACGCCATACACTTCAAAGCCTTTGCTTTTGAAGCGATGGTAGGCCTTCACCACGTTGGGGTTTTCCCTCCGGCAGGGGCCGCACCATTTCGCCCAGAAGTCTACCAACACATATTTTCCGCGCAGGGAAGATAGCTTGATCGTATCGCCCTTGGGGTTGGGCAACGCAATCTCCGGAGCTTCCCTGCCAATAGCAGTTGTCCTTTGTTTTTCCACCTTCCCGATAAAATCTTTTGCAATCCTTGAATCCGGGTACGCTTTCTTCAGCTTTCCCGCGGCATCCTCATATACATTCATATACGAATCCCCATCAAGAATGCTTCCTTGTGACAACAGATCCACGACGGCGATGGAAGCAGGCTGCCGCAACAACAATGACGCAACAGAATCAGTCCCCTTTTTAAGAGCCGCCATGTACCGGCTTCTGACCTCTTCCATTTTGGTTTCATCCTTCGACTGGGCGGCTTTCTCAAATTCCTTGCTAATAACGCCCAGTTCCGGCGACCGCTGCGCCTCCGACATCATCGTCTGGACCTTCGTAATCAGATCGTGCTCGGGTGATCCCTTCACTTCGGCAAACCCTTGCATGTTATTTCCATCAACGTTGACTTCGATGTTGTCCTTGCAGAGAATGATATTCATGATCTGCTGATTGTAAAAATTCAGCTGATAGTATCCCGGTTCGGTCAGGTGGACTTTCTTCTCAAACAGGTTGTCTTTGATGACAATGGAATCGGGACTTCCGAGACCATCCTGCTTGAATTCACGCAGTGTGATCGGCCCTTTTTGCGGGTACCCTACTTTCCCTTTGATAGTGATGTCCCACCCCTTTTTTCCTTCAATTTGCCTGGAGCCGCAACAAAAGACAAGTAAACCAATCGCTAAACCAATGGATAATCTCATACGTGTTCTAATTTTTTTTTCAATAATTCGGTGGCTACTTTGGGGTCCGCCTTACCCTTGCTTCGCTTCATCACTTCTCCCATGAACATGGCCATAATGCCTTTCTTTCCATTTTGGTATTCTTCCACCTTTAACGGAAATTCTTTAATAATCTGATTCACAATCGGAAGAATGGACTCCATGCTGCTATCCTGGATGAGATTAAGCCGTTCCGCAACCTCACCGGCCGATTTATTCGGATTCCTGAGGAGCTCGGGGAACAATTGCCGTGAAGCAACGGAAAAATTCACTTTCCCCTCATCAATTAACGAAATTAGTTCTGCTATCACTGAAGGGGGAACCGGAAATTCATCGGCCGATAGGTTCAAGTCGTTTAAATAGGACTTAACCGGGCCCATGACCCAATTGGATGCCGCTTTGAAATTTTTGGTATGCGTGCAAACTGCTTCAAAATAGAGGGCTACATCCTTTGAATCGGTTAACACGTGTGCATCGTACTCCGGCAAATGGAATTCCGCGATGTACTTTTCATAAAGCTCCCGGGGAAGCGCCGGCATGGACGATTTGATCTGGCTCAGCCATGCATCGGAGACCTCCAGCGGGCTCAGATCCGGATCGGGAAAATAGCGATAATCGTTTAACTCTTCCTTGGTTCGCATAGAGTGGGTCAACCCCGTATTCGCATCGAAGGTCCTCGTCTCCGAGACAACTGCGTTTCCTTTCTCCAATTCTTCGATCTGACGTGCTATCTCGAACTCAATGGCATGCTGTACATTGTGGATAGAGTTCATATTCTTCACTTCCACTTTTTTTCCAAATTCAGTCGCGCCGTTCAGCATCATCGAAATGTTGGCATCGCACCGCAGCGACCCTTCTTCCATATTGCCGTCACAAATGTCGAGGTAGCGAACAAGCTTTCTGATCTCCGTTAGAAATGCATAGGCCTCATCCGAACTTTTGATCTCAGGATCGGTGACGATCTCGATCAACGGCACTCCGGCGCGGTTAAAATCCACCAACGTATCGGTCTCCTCCACCAGGTGGATTGATTTCCCGGCATCTTCTTCTATGTGAATGCGGTTCAGTCCAATGTTGCGCTCTGCGCCATCTTTGGTGGGGATGGTCACGTATCCGCCCTGGCATATGGGCGTTCTGTGCTGCGTGATCTGATAGCCTTTGGGAAGATCGGGATAGAAATAATTTTTGCGGTCAAATATCTGGAACCGGGAAATCGCCGAATGGCATGCCAATCCCATTTTCATCGCATACTCGGCCGCGCGTTTGTTTAAACGGGGCAGGGTCCCGGGATGAGCCAGGGTGATCACACTCACATTGGTATTTGGAGCACTGCCGTATTCAGTTGAATCCGTCGAGAAGATTTTGCTTTTGGTTAAGAGTTGGGCATGGACTTCCAAACCAATAACGACTGTATATTTATCGCGAACTGATTTCTCCATGATAAGAAACTAAATTATACTTTACCTCCGCGCCTACTTTGCGCCCCCGCGCCTCCGCGGTGGAAATTTTTAACCGCAGAGGCGCAGGGGCGCAAAGGCAATTAAGATTTTGAAGAACTTATTAGCGCCTTTGCCTTATCCAAAACTTTATCCAAACCTTCCAATTTCTTTCCCCCTGCAGTAGCGAAGAAAGGTTGTCCCCCACCCCCACCATCAATTTCCTTCGCGAGTTCTTTTACCATATTGCCGGCATGAAATTTATTCGTGGCGGCGAGCTTCTCCCCGATCATGACGGCTACCTGCGGTTTGCTGTCGACATCGGCTGCCAGGATCATCAGCAGGTCATCAAACTGATTGCGCAGCGCATAGGCGATCGTCTTCAGCGAGTCGGCATTGGGAACACTCACTTTCTCTGCAATCAGGGTATGCCCGTTTGACTTCACCGCCTTTCGCACGAGTTCGTTTTTCAACAGGGTAGTCTGTTCCTGATACAGCACGTCCAGTTTTTTCTCCAGTGAATGCCTTTCCTCGACCAGGCTTTGCGCTGCTGCAACAATATCTTTGGGGTTCTTCAGAATGCTCTTTACTTCATGAAGCCTCGCTAATTCTTCATTGATAAACTCCTCGGCCCCTTCGGCAGTCAACGCTTCAATCCTCCTCACGCCGGCTGCCACGGAGCTTTCTGATAGGATCTTGAACAATCCGATCCTGCCGGTAGCCGGTACATGGGTTCCTCCGCAAAGTTCTACCGAGAACTTCGGATCAAACGTGATCACCCTAACTACATCGCCGTACTTTTCACCAAATAAGGCCATGGCCCCCATTTTTTTTGCTTTTTCGATCGGCACATTGGCTTGAACGTTCAATGCGATATCCTCACGGACCTTCTGATTAACCAAGGTTTCCACCTGCCTGATCTCCTCCGGCGCCATTGCCGCGAAATGGGAGAAATCAAAACGAAGCATTTTTTCATTCACGAGCGATCCTTTCTGTTCGACGTGCTTGCCCAGCACCTGGCGCAGCGCAGCGTGAAGTAAGTGTGTCGCGGAGTGGTTGTTCATGATCAGCCGGCGCCTGCTTTCATTTACCTGAACATGGAACTCTCCCTTCAGTTGCGCGGGAAGCCCTTCCGTCAAATGAATGATCAACTCATTCTCCTTTTTCGTGTCGATTACAGCGACCTTTTCGTTGGCCGATTCAATGAAACCGGTATCGCCCACCTGGCCACCGCTTTCAGCATAGAAAGGAGTTTTGTCCAGCACCAATTGGAAAAGTTCTTTGTTCTTCTGCTTGATCTTCCGGTATTTGATGATCTTCGACGCGGCGGCAAGATGCTCATAGCCGATAAACTCGGATTTTGCATCCTCCCCCACAACGATCCAGTCACCGGTTTCTTTCGTGGCATCCATTTTGGATCTGGATTTCTGCTTTTCCATTTCCGCCTCGAAGCCTTTCTCATCGATCGACAAGCCGCGTTCCCGGGCGATCAGGGAAGTAAGGTCCAACGGAAAACCAAACGTGTCATATAATTCAAATGCCTGCTCCCCGCTGATGGTCTGAATGGATTCCATTCTCTTCAACCCTTTTTCCAAAGTTCTCAAAAAAGAAAGTTCCTCTTCGTGAACCACCCTGCTCACATAATCCACTTGTTGATGTAGCTCCGGAAACACCTCCCTCAACTGAACAGCCAGCAAGGACACCAGGCGGAACATAAATGGTTCCTTGAAATTCAAATACGAAAACCCATACCGCACGGCCCTTCGCAAAATTCGTCTGATCACATAACCTGCACCGGTATTGGAGGGCAGTTGCCCATCGGCAATAGCGAAGCTCACGGCGCGGACGTGATCGGCCATCACTCGGATAGCGATGTCCTGCTTTACCTCCGCGCCATACGTAACCTTCGCATGAAGCGCAATGAAATCCATCAGCGGCCGGAATACATCGGTGTCGTAATTCGATGTCTTGCCTTGAATGGCCATACACAAACGTTCAAAGCCCATTCCGGTGTCTACGTGCTTGGCGGGCAACGGCTCCAGCGCCCCCGATGAAAGCCGGTTGAATTGGATGAAGACCAGGTTCCAGATCTCCACCACCTGTGGATGATCATTGTTCACTAATTCTTTTCCGGGTTTCTTTTTTATTTCAGCTTCAGTCCGAAGGTCGATATGAATTTCAGAACACGGTCCGCACGGTCCGCTTTCCCCCATCTCCCAGAAATTATCTTTCTTCTTGCCATGCAGGATCCGGTTCTCCTTTATAAATGTCTTCCACAAGGAGAACGCTTCTTCATCGACAGGCAAACCGTCGCCGGGATCGCCGCCAAAGACCGTAACATACAACCGGTCTTTCGGAAGTTGATAGACCTCGGTGAGGAGTTCCCAGGCCCAGGCAATCGCTTCCTTTTTGAAATAGTCCCCTATCGACCAGTTGCCGAGCATTTCGAACATCGTATGGTGATAGGTATCGAACCCAACATCCTCGAGGTCGTTATGTTTCCCGCTTACACGAAGGCATTTTTGAGTGTCCGCGATCCTGCGGTTGCCAGGGACGGCGTTGCCCAGAAAGTAATCTTTGAACTGCACCATGCCCGAGTTAGTGAAGAGCAGGGAAGGGTCATTTTTGAGCACCAATGGGGCGGAAGGAACGATCTGGTGGCCCTTATTCTTAAAAAAATCGAGGAATTTGCGTCTGATTGTGCCGGAATCCATTACTTCAGTTCAATTTTCGTATGTTTGCACCCTTTCAGCACTAGGCTCAGTGGGATTTTTTTTTATATTTAGGCCCGTAAAAAGCCTCTATGACCCACAAAATTAACCGGTGAACCGTCATAAAGAAAGGAAAGCGTGATTTTCGAAGGGTGTGCAATGGGTATTAGGTGATAAGCGAACTGTTTAAGAAACATGCCCGAATCGAAATACATTTACAATCCCAAGACCCTGCGGTTCGAGCGCTCCCGGATTTCCATTTTGCAAATTGTCATGACGTTGTTTGGGCTCCTTTCATTTGGCGCCTTTTTCTTTATTGGATTAGTCGTACTGCAGAATTACGTAATTGAAACTCCTGTTGAGAAATACTTCCGCGCAGAAAACAGGGCGCTGAAAGACTATAAAGTACAACTCGTGCTGGAATCCCTTTCAGCAGAAAACCAGATGTCGCAGTTAGAGCAAAAAGATAAATCGCTCTATGAAAAAATATTTGAAACCAAAAAGTCAGAAGGGAAGGCGGCACAAGGCACACAGGCCGATAAAGCAATTTTGTTGGCCGATGCTTCCGCCTTTCACGAGCTTACTGATGCGCTCCTATCCAAATCGAAAGACCTGTATATCGCCGCCACCGGCCGCAGCAATCATTTTGGAGAAACTGCCATGGAGCACAAAAAAGACAAAAGCAGGATGGTCTCTGTCCCTTCGTTCCCTCCTATTGCCGACTTCGATGCAACCAAGCTGGTTTCAGGTTATGGCATGAGGATCAACCCTTTTCACAAGGGCAAGTACCATCATGACGGCGTAGACCTGGCAGCACCACGCGGTTCTGAAGTACTCGCCGCAGGCCCCGGTACGATCATCGCCATCGTCTATAGCGATTTGCAGGCAGGCTTTGGCAACTACGTGGACATTGACCACGGCAGTGGCTATGTTACACACTATGCCAACCTGGGAGACATTACGGCACGGTATGGCCAACGAATAGCCAAAGGCCAGCCGATTGGTCGCATAGGGATCAGTGGCGGATCGGTAGCGCCTCACGTTCACTATGAAGTATTGAAGGATGGGAAGAACCTGGATCCGTTGAAGTTCCTGATGCACGGGCTGAGCGCCGATCAATACAATTTTATCCTGGAGGCCGGTCAAAAACAAAATCAATCACTGGATTGAAAACGGAATTTTCATATAACCCGGAAACCTGCCGCTACGAGCCGGTGCTCGTCACAGGCAAAGTCTTTTTCAAAAAGGCAATTGGCTTTCTGTCCGCTTCCTTCCTGATCGGTGTGTGCGGCCTTATCTATTATAATAGCAAGTATCCCCTTTGGGATGAGATTCAACTGAAAAGCGAAAATCAGGCTTTAAAAACGGAATGGGATATTCTCGACGACAACCTGAAGAAAATTTCAACTGAACTGGCGACCCTGGAGAAGAATGACGATAATAATTATCGCTCTATCCTGGACCTGGGTCCGTTGCCTGCATCGATGCGTGAAGCCGGCGTAGGGGGTCGGGAAAAAGCCTATGCTTCTATCCGTTATTCTCTGATCAAGACGTCACTGGAGATGGCAGACAAGCTCAAGAACAGGCTGGACATTGAAGATCAGTCGTTGGATGCCTTGAACAAGGAGCTGACGGAAAAAGAAAAGAGGTGGGCTTCGCGACCTGCTATCCAGCCCATCAGCAACGTAGACCTGATCCAGCTTTACACGACCTATGGTTTGCGATTGCATCCTATCCTGGGGTATTGGCGTGATCACAAAGGCCTGGACTTCACGGCTCCGGAAGGTGCGCCCATCTATGCCACGGGGGACGGCATCGTAGAGTTCGCCAATGGCGCTACGACGTATGGAAATGTAGTGTTCATTAACCACGGCTATGATTTTCAAACCCGTTATGCCCACATGACCCGGTATATTGTTTCTCTGGGAGAGCGCGTCCGGCGAGGTCAGGTAATCGGATACGTCGGAAACACCGGCCTCTCGTTTGGCAATCATTGTCATTATGAAGTGCTTGTCAAAGGCAACCAGGTCAATCCCATTAATTTCTTTCAGCGCGACCTGAGTAACAAGGAGTATGAAAAACTCGTCGAGTTGGGAGGAAAAGCAAAGACGTCCCTTGATTGAGGATCATTGCCACAAAGACACGAAGACACGAATAATTTTTCTTTAGCAAGGGCATGTTTATACTTTAGCCACAAAGCCCGGACGAATAAAATTTTAGAAAAATCGAGCAGCGCAAGAAACCAAAAAAGACTTTGTGCCTTTGTGCCTTAGTGGCAAAGTCAAAAATTGCTTTCTTTGTGTTTCATTCCTGATCATGCAAAGAAAACTCACTCTCCTCCTCGCCTTCCCTCTCACTCTTTGCCTGTTCACCCAATCTTCCAATCCTCCAATCCTCCAATCTTCCAATCCATCAATCCTCCAATCTTCCAATCCATCAATCTTCCAATCTAAAAAAGACACCGTCACAGTCATTGGCGTTGGCGACATCATGATGGGCAGCAATTACCCCGACGACTCCGGTTTGCCGGGCGATGAGGGCCAATTTTTGTTTCACTACGTCGCCGGGGTGCTGAAAGATGCGGATGTCACCATGGGCAACCTGGAGGGTGTATTGCTTGATCAGGGCGGAACCGCGAAGACGTGCCGGAATCCGAAAGTGTGTTATGTTTTCAGAAGCCCGGTGCGCTATGTGCATAATCTTGTCAATGCGGGGTTTGATGTGTTGAGTTTAGCCAATAACCATGCCGGCGACTTTGGACCAATGGGCTCCAGGAGCACCATTGAAACATTGGAAAGCTCCGGCCTTTACCATGCCGGGCAGGTGGCAAAGCCGTACACGACATTTGAAAAGGACGGTATCAAATATGGCTTTATTGCTTTTGCACCCAACGGAGGCTGCGTCAATATCAATGATCTCGATGCCGCCAGGAAAGTGGTGCAGCATCTGGACTCCGTCAGCGACGTGGTCATCGTTTCGTTTCACGGCGGGGCAGAAGGACCGGCCTACCAGCACGTTCCAAGGATAAATGAATTGTTTTATGGGGAAAACCGTGGCAATGTGTATCAGTTCGCCCATTCCGTCATTGACGCCGGCGCCGATATCGTTTTCGGCCACGGGCCACATGTCGTTCGGGGGGTGGAGGTATATAAAGACCGTTTTATTGCCTATAGCCTGGGCAATTTCTCCACCTACGGAGGGATTAATGTATCGGGGATCAATGGCTTTGCTCCTATTATAAAAGTCTTTACAACCAACGAAGGCAGGTTCCTGACGGCCCAAATCACATCCTGTATCCAACATTCTCTATCCCCCGTCGCAATCGATTCAGAGAAACAAGTGAATAAAAAGATACAGGAGCTTACGAAACAAGATTTTCCGGAGGCAAATGTCGTAATCGACGACGAGGGATGGATAAAGAAATCCACAAACTGATGTTGATAGGTTGTCGATTAAAATTTTTAAACCAAGGTTGCGCTAGGTTTAAAGAATTGTTACTTTGCATAGGTTCGCTAACGAAAACTCCCTTTCCGGACCGTTCCCAAGCTTTGCATGGCTTATAAAGAAAAAGAAATTGAGAAGCTTTATTATTCTATCGGAGAGGTATCCGAGATGTTTAGTGTAGCTCCCTCTTTGATCCGATTTTGGGAGTCCGAATTTGAAATTATCCAACCTAAAAAGAACCGCAAAGGCAACCGCCAATTCACCAAAGAGGACATCGACAATGTACGGACCATCTTCCACCTCGTAAAACAAAAAGGCTTTACGCTTCAGGGTGCCAAAGAAATGCTCAAAAACGACACCCAATCGGTCAAAGACAAGATGGAGATGTTGGATTGCCTGCGGCGCGTGCGCCAGTTCCTGGTTGAAGTTCGCGACAAACTCTGAATTATTTCCCGCAGATTACGAGATTGTTTCCCGCAGATCTGTCCGACGAAGCCTTGGCGTAGTCGGATCTCGCAGATTTACGCAGAAGGACTTCGGAAAAAATGTTGCTACCGAAAATAGACCCGCCCAAATTCTTATTCGTTAATTTAGAAGACGTAAAATCAGTAACCGACTTTGAACCCGCAAAGACCGGACATCCTCATGTCTGGAAAACCAGATTATTATCAGCCTGGCGATTAAATGGTTCTGCGAAAATCTGCGTGATCCGACTACGCCAAGGCTTCGTCGGACCACCGATGCATCGGGGCAGGCAGGTCTGCGGGAAATAAACCACTTGATCCGTGGACACTATCTCTCGTTGGGATTGCCCTTTTTGGAACAGCAAAACCAGACATAATTATGTCTGGAAAACCGAACAGGATTTTCTGGCTGACGATCAAATGATTCTGCGAATATCCGCGTAATCTGCGGGAAATAAACCACTTGATCCGTGGACACTATCTCTCGTTGGGATTGCCCTTTTTGGAACAGCAAAACCGGACATAATTATGTCTGGAAAACCGAACAGGATTTTCTGGCTGGCGATTAAATGATTCTGCGAATATCCGCGTAATCTGCGGGAGATTATCCGCCTAATCATGGATTCCGAAAGGCTCTCCCTCCTCGCCCTTCACCTCGTCCCGGGGATCGGCGATGTTTTGGTAAAACAACTGGTCAGCTATTGCGGATCTGCTGAACGCGTATTCAAGACACCGAAAGGCAAATTGCTTAAGATTCCGGGTATCGGGAACGTAACAGCCGGGGCGATCAAAACCGAAAACACGCTGCACGAAGCCGAAAAGGAATTAAAGAAAGCGGAGAAAGAGGACGTTGACATCCTTTTTTACACGGATAAGAGATTCCCATCCCGGCTGAAAGCAATCGACGATTCTCCCTCCTTATTATATGTCAAGGGGAATACCAATCTCAATCAGCCAAAAATCGTTGCCATTGTGGGTACCCGACAGGCAACGGCCTATGGCAGGGACATGGTAGACCGCATCGTCGAAGGCCTTGTACCGCACCAGGCGCTCATCGTAAGCGGCTTGGCATATGGGATCGATATACATGCCCACAAGCAGGCACTCCAACGCAATTTGTCAACGGTGGGCATCCTGGGCAGCGGAATCGACGTGATCTACCCGGCGGCTCACAAAGACACTGCCCGCAGGATGTTGAATTGCGGCGGGCTCATCACTGAAAATCGTTTTGGCACCCAACCGGATGCCCATAATTTCCCCTCCCGCAATCGGATCATTGCAGGGCTTTGCGATGCATTGATCATTGTCGAGGCGGCAGAAAGAGGCGGTGCCTTGATTACCGCCGAGATCGCCAACACCTATAACAAAGATGTCTTTGCCGTTCCGGGAAACATTGGCCAAACTTATTCAGAGGGGTGCAACAAACTTATTAAAATCAACAAAGCCCATCTCCTGGTATCCACCAACGACCTGGAGTACATCATGAACTGGAGTCTGAGTAAAGATCCAAAAAAGGAAAATACACTCCCGTTGTTTGATCACTCCGTACTGCCGCCCGACGAACAAAAGGTGATCGAACGGCTGAAAGAAAAAAAAGGTCCCGTCATGATCGACGAGTTGAGCTTCCTAAGCGGAATTCCCCTTGGTACACTCTCGTCCGTCCTGCTCAATCTTGAATTCAGTGGACTGGTTGTATCGTTACCGGGGAAGCTGTATAGACTTGTAAACAGGTAATACGTATTATTGGAAAGACGGGTGATCAGTGATCGGTAATCGGTGATCGGTAGGGCGCGCAAGTCTACTAATAGTGTGGCATCGATCTTAAATACCAAAGCCAAATCCACCGATTGCCGATCACTGATTACCGATTACCGTCGAACAGGGAAAATGGTATCGGCGAGAATAATTGCCTTCTCTAACGCCTCACGGTCAATATCCGGTGCCGAATTTTTTGAATCGAGGAAAGCCAGAATTGTTTCCGTTGCCAAATTCCCTACCAATTCGTCCTTTGCCATGGGACATCCTCCATACCCTTTCAGCGCACCATCAAACCGGCGACAGCCGGCCTCGAACGCGGCCTCAATTTTTTCAAGCGCCGTAAGCGGATTCGAATGGAGATGGGCTCCGAATTCGATCTTCGGAAACTGACGGGCAAGCGTGGAAAACAAGTAGCGAATCTGTTCGGGCTGTGACACCCCTATTGTATCGGCCAGGGAAATAATGTCCACACCCAGCGTGGCAAGAACATCGACAAACTTTCCAACCACATCGGTATCGTAGGGATCATTGTAGGGGTTGCCAAACCCCATGCTGATATACGTCACCAGTGTCTTATCTCTTTTGCTGCATATCTCCCGGATTTCATGAACGGTTTCCAGGGCTTCACCGATCGACTTTTTGGTATTCCGTTGCTGGAATGTTTCGGAGATAGAAAGGGGAAAACCCAGGTAGGTGATCTTTTCAAACCGGCTGGCTTCGTCTGCACCGCGGGTGTTCGCGACAATGGCCAGCAGCCGGGATGGGGAGCCCTCCAGTTCCAGTTGCTGAAGGACCTCGGCCGTATCCCGCATTTGCGGAATAGCTTTAGGGGAAACAAAACTTCCAAAATCAACCGTGTCAAACCCGACTTTTAAAAGTTGGTTGATGTACAGGATCTTTTTTTGCGTGGGAATGAATTCTTCCAGCCCTTGCATGGCGTCGCGGGGACATTCGATCAGCTTCATGGCTGCTAATTTACTATTTTCGTGCGGACGAAAAGTCAACCCGGTGAAACATGATCCATATCGAGAAAAACATTAGTCTTCATCCATACAATACATTTGGGATCGACGTCAGGGCCAGGTTCTTTTGCAAAATAGCGACCGTCCCTCAACTTCAGGAGCTCATTGCATCATCGCTATATAAGACAGAGGCAAGGCTCATCCTGGGAGGGGGAAGCAATATCCTTTTCACTAAAGATTTTCAAGGGTTGGTCGTACACATCGAACTGAAGGGTATCCAAACGCTGGCGGAAACGGAGGAATGGATCCGGATCAACGTGGGTGCTGGTGAATCATGGCATGATTTCGTTATGCATTGTGTAAATCAGAACTGGGGAGGAATAGAAAATCTGTCGTTGATTCCCGGAACAGCAGGCGCTGCACCGATTCAAAACATAGGAGCCTACGGTGTTGAGATCGCCAATGTGATCGAAACGGTAGAAGGAGTTGACGCTTCTACCGGCTTGGTTCATGTGTTCGAAAAAGACGAATGTCGGTTCGGATATCGTGAAAGTGCCTTCAAAGTTCAGTTAAAAGAAAAAATATTTATATCAAGTGTTACTTTAACCCTGACCAAGAAAAACCACCTTTTCGACATCCACTATGGAGCACTCCGCGACATGCTGCAGCAACAGCATGATGATGCGATCACCGTTAAAAAAATCAGCGATGCAGTGATCCAAATTCGTCAAAGCAAATTACCCGACTACAGGAAGATCGGAAACGCAGGAAGCTTTTTCAAGAATCCCGCTATCTCCCATCAACACCTGCAACAACTCCAAAAAAGCTATCCGTTGGTACCCTCCTATCCATCTGACAGTCAAAACGTTAAAGTCCCTGCGGGATGGCTCATCGAGCAGTGCGGATGGAAAGGAAAACGAGTGAATAACATCGGTGTCCATCCCTTTCAAGCGCTCGTGCTGGTGAACTATGGTGGAGGAACAGGAGAAGAAATTCTCCGGCTCGCAGAACAAATTCAAACATCAGTGAAAGAAAAATTTCAGGTGAACCTGACTCCGGAAGTGAACATCATTTGATACAAATAGCGGTTCGCATCGGGATGATCACTATACAATCACGCACCTGAAATTTTCTGATCATTAAAAAATTTTATGCAAAATATTTTTGCAGAATAAATTTTTATTATATCTTTCGATACGTTTAACTATTACTTAACTAAAAAACATTAAACGCTATGGCAAAGAAACCCGCTAAGAAGGCTAAGAAAAAAGCCTCGAAGAAGAAAAAGTAATTAGGTAACTCCTAAACTTTTTAATGAAGGGAAGTAATCAAGGATTACTTCCCTTCTTCATTTCAGTCCTTCGTGTTGTGTCCGGGTACGTAGCTATTCATACAACATGTTTTTACTTTTTACTGTTGTTTTATGCACAGGTCTTCACCCCTGCGCTGATATATTCCGCCCTCTTCGGGGCTTGGAAAAGATTATCACCAATTTTATTGCATTGGCAGCGGTCATTGGAACTGGCAGCGTTCCGACTACTAATAAAACTAAGCATCACCCAGGGGTGGTGCCGTAGTTAACTCCGCCTTAAAAGGCCGAGTTAATAGATCCACTCGTGCCGCACCAACTAATAATTCAAATTAATTGAGTCCTTAGCCCTACTTGTCATGTTACTCATATTCTGTTAGGGGTATTGATATTGTCCGACCCCTACGGGGTCGTGTTGATGGGGGTGGGGATGGTTGCTACAAATAGTTGACCCCTCTGGGGTCAAGTAAAACGGCAAAAACAATCCCAGAGGGATTGAATATTTGTAGAACCATATTTACAACATTGTCAGGGCGACCCCGTAGGGGTCGAACATTCTCAATACAAAGTGCTACGGTACCCTTTATCAAACATGACAAGTAGGACTAATCTTGAGTAGATACTACTTAAGTCACTGCCCCCAACTCAAGACTCCAGCACGGACTCGCGACCACGCTAATTCACGTTTTGTAACGGTTGCACACAATTTATATTTCAACCCTTGTTTGAGGAACGAATAGTCTCTTACCTTTAGGTAACCAAACACGATATTCCCATGGCAAAAGCTACCACAAAACCCACGGCCGCAAAAGCTAAGGCGAAAAAGGCCACCGCAAAACCAACCGCAAAAAAACCTTCCGTCACCATCGAAAAGACGTCCCGCGATGCGCTTGCCAAACTAAAAACACTTGATATCGAACATCAGCTACAGTCGGACATTGAATGGTGCATTGGAAGCTATCATGCCGACAAGAATCCGGTTGGTTTATTTGATATGGTGAACCGCGCCATCGTCGTATTTAAATCGGAACTGCAGAAGAAAACGAAAGGCGTTACAGCCAAATTGGTCAGCGACCTCGAGAAAGCAGTGGCAGCAAAATAAATCAGAATTTACCACCGACAAAGGTCGGGGCATACAGAATTGGAGATTGGACAAAATTCTTGTTCAACGGTAAAATATTTCGCGCGCGGCTAGGCGGGTCCTCAAATCATGTGCGTCACGTTCTTCAGGGTGCCTGCATACCGGACGCACTCAACGCCAAACTTATTCAAAAAATCCACCCCTTCATCGGACGAAAGCCCTTTGTACTCTCCGTATGAATTGAGGTAAATTACTTTCCTGATGCCCATGCTGTAAATAATGCGGGAACAAGCAAGGCAAGGAGATAATGTCAGATACAGGGTAGCTCCCTCTACCGATGTCTTATTCTTTACGGCGTACAGGATGGCATTCTGCTCGGCATGGATCGCCAGTGAGCAGCCTCCTTTCGAATCAGGCGGACAGCCGGTCGCAGGCCACTCCTCATCGCAATTGTGGGTACCCGAGGGAGGACCGTTATACCCAATGGAAATGATCCGCGTATCCTTCGTCAATACAGCCCCTACGTGACGCTTGATACAATGCGAACGCTTGGCCAGGTTCACCGCCAGTTCTAAATAGATATCATCAAATGCAGGTTTTGACATAGTTGGAATGCTCTCCGGCAAGGCGTAAAAATACAGATTGCAACCAAATTATTATCTTCGCCCGTAAAGATGATCTAATGATCCTGCGAAAAGCGACGCTACTGTACTTCTTCCTGCCTGCCGTTGTTTATGCCCAGGAGACCATCCCCCCCAAACCAAGTCCCCTCGCTATCGTGTCAGCCCGCTACAAGGACACCTATTTGAAAATAACCTACAGCCAGCCTCACAAACGCAACCGTAAAATTTTCGGAGCGCTGGTGCCCTATGGCCAGGTGTGGAGAACCGGAGCGAACGAAGCGACTGAGTTAACTGTCACCCAGGACATCCTGGTCAATGGCACGCTTCTGAAGGCGGGGACCTATTCCTTATTCACCATTCCCGATCAGTCAACGTGGACGATCATCTTCAACAGCGACCTCGGTCTCTGGGGATCCTATAATTATAATCCAAAAACGGATGTGCTTCGATTCCAGTCCACTCCCAGGCCCCTTGCCGATATCGTCTACGAGCCTTTTACTATACGTATCGAAGCAAAAAATGACAAAGCGGAAGTTCATTTATTGTGGGACTCCCTATCTGTTGATTTTCCCGTGCAGTTCTTAGAACCAAAATAAATAGACACAAGCATGCGCATTCGGATTGGCGTTACTCTTCTTTTCATTACCGGCAACCTCATTCTTCTGCATGCGCAAAATGTGGCCGAACTGGACCGGCGGAATGGTTTTAAATCGATTAAACTTGGGAGCTCCATTGATAGTGTCAAGGGCGTAGTGCTTAAGAAGGCCTTTCTGGAAAAGGAGGAATTCCTCGCCCGGCTGTATGAAACCGAAAGTGCAGAATACAAAAACATCGGCGAGGTGGCAGTCGATAAAGTACAATTGATGACGTACAAGAACCTGATCTACAAAATTGTCGTCACCACCGAAAAGGACCCCCGTCTGATGCGGGCGTTGGAAAAATCCTTCGGTAAGGCCGTCTACGTAGTGCGAACGAACCGCTACAGTTGGAAAGCGGAAACATTAAGTCTGACTTTCCTCGCCCACAAGAACGATATTGAACTGACCTACCGCTGCTACCCGGTTTACAAAATGATGCTGGAAGACAAGGGAAAGAAAGTGGATGAGATGGCGGAGGATTTTTAGCGGGAATTTTCACCGCGGAGACGCAGAGGCGCGAAGCAGGCGCGGAGATTCAATAGAATGATTGCGGAAGACGAGGGAAGGCGACCGAGATTGCTGACGATTTTTAGCGACTTAGGTAAAAGTATTTTTCCTCTGCGCCTGCTTTGCGCCTCCGCGGCTCTGCGGTAGAATTTTCACCGCAGAGTCGCAAAGCCTACGCAAATAATTATAACTTAACGGCCCCGATGCCCGCCTCCACCACCTCCTCTTGAACCACCGCCACCACCACTTCTTGAACCACCGCCACCACCGCCTCTTGAGCCACTGAACCCACCTCTTGCCCCGCCCCCACCGGAAGACTGTCTGCTAAAGTTGCTGGACGGACTGGAATGAAATTGCGGGGTGCTCCGGCTATTCGAGTTGGATGAACGAAAGTCATTCTGTCGAGTAGGAACAGAGGTTCGGTTCCCACCGGAATTGGACCTGGTCCAGGTTTGATTCACCGATGTATTCCGGCTCGTATTCATTTGCATCCGGTTATTGTTATTACCCGTTGATTGGTAACGGCTCACAGTCCGGTTATTGCTTCCCATCATCTGACTTCGGTTTACTGAAGTCCGGCCCCCATTCACTGTCCCCTGGCTTCGGATCCCTGAAGTCCGGCTGCCATTTCCATAACTCCCGTTCCGGTTTCCATGATTATTATAATTCCCCCTGGAGCCATAGTCATTTCTTGGGCTTTGGTATCCATGATACCCCCCTCCACGACCACCATAGGCATAGCCTCTATGATAGTAGGTATTGTATCGACTGTAATAATGGGGATAGTGCCGGTATCCAAAACCGAAAAACCAATTTGAATAAGCAAAGGAAGGAAATCCCCAAATAACGATCCGTCCCCCGCGTCCATAATAGAATCCGGTATTGTAATAATAGGGCACGGGATACCAAATGGGCGTAGCATACCAATACGGATAGCTGAACCAATAGGGATAGGGGTTATAGTTGTAATAATTGTTAACGACCGGAGCCGAATTGGAATACGTGTCCTGCTGATTACCGAGATAGGAGTCCACGGGGCTGTCGCTTTGAGCATACGTGGATGAAAAACGATCCGCTGCGCTTTGCATTTCCTTCTGCATCTCCGGATTATTTTCAACGTCCTTCTTATAGTCGGCAAAGTCTTTCCGTTGTTGGTTGTTCAACGAATCCAACTGCTCGACCACCGCATTTGGGTTAGCCCTGTAGTCCTCCCCCAGGCTTGTGGTCAGGTCAATGTTTTCCGTTAGGAGGTTCATCACCTCCGGCCGCGAAATCACCTTTTGAAAATCACCTTGAACCTGTTGAGGATAATCGGAAATGGTTTTTTGCATAGCCTCTTCCGAAGACTGATAAATGGAATGTATTTTGGAGAGGTCATTAAAATGGTTGCTATAAACATCCAGGATACTGGATTGGGTCTCTTTGGGAAGACCTTCCAGAATACGTTTTACCTCCTCTGTACTTTTCCTTCCATCGCGAACCAGCACATTCAGCCTGTCGGGAAAGCGGCTGAGCTCATAAAATTTTGCCTGTTCCTCGCGAGGATAACCGGAGATCAAGTCCTGAAAGGATTGACTGGAGCGGGCCTGAATGCGTTCCAGCTTCACCAACACCTGCGGGTACTGCGCGACATCCAATACCGCCGATCTCAAATCCGTTGAGTAGGTTGCAATGGAAGAAACAATGTCCCGGTCCCCGTTGGCCGGAGCAGTGCCATCCGATTGGCCTAAAGCCGGCTGAATAAACCCGATGAGGCCTACCACCCATGCAAACCTCAAATCCATCATCTTTTTCATAGTATTTTCTGGTTTACTTATGCAGTGTATACCCTTATATAATCGTGCCAAAATACCACTACTGTCCGAAAGATGGCCATTAGACAGCGGAAAACGGCATACTGTCATAACTACCAGAATGAACCCTTCTGATTTTAATGTTTTCCTTTTAGGGCACGATCCTGAAGCTTTACAAAAGAGTAGCCCATCTCCCGGAGCCGTGGAATGGCTTCCTTCACCGCTTCATATCCGTTCCACTCCGGGTGGTTCATGTGCATGATAACAATCGCACCCTGGCGCGCTTTTCCTACAATATTGTTTCTTATTACTTCGGCCGCAGTTCCGGCGATGGCGTCGCCTGACAAGACATCATAACCAATGATCCTTTCTCCCAATGCCTTGGCAATCTCCCCGCAGGCTTCGTCCGTTGTAGCCGTAGCAGAGCGATAGAAGACGGGCTTGCGGTGCGTGATCTGCTCGATTTTTCTTGCATTCAATTCAATTTCGTCGACAGCCTGACCTACGCTTTCTGTGCCGCGGATCCCGTACATCGATTGGCCGTTGATCGAACAAAGGCGATGCCGGAGCCCATGGTTTTCAATTTCAAACAAAGTGTCACGGGCTAAGTCATTCATAAGATCAGGATGGGCATCGATCCACAACCCGCCGATAAACAACGTAGCCTGAATTTTTTCCCGTCGCAGCCAACCGATCAGTTCTTTATCATAGCCGTTTCCATGCGGTCCTCCGCAAGCGTCAAAGGTTAATGCCAGTATTTTCTCGTTGGTGTCAATTCGTTGCGCCCCACCTTTTACAAAAGGCCCCACCTTTCCCGGCGGCGTGTTTTGAAACTGGGCGACCATGCCGGCCTTTAACTTTTCATAGTCCGATTCCGGTGTTTGACCCAATAAAGCACCGGAGATCAGGATGGCGGGGCCCAGGATTAGGTATTTCATAATGTGATTCAAAATTCAAGATTTAATCTTAAATGTTTATTTTTGCGGCCAATTTAACCTGGTCAACCCAGAAATCTGAGTACATGGTCTCTGTTTCGAACATTTCTTATTTCATCGGTGGGCGCCCGTTGTATCAAGGCGCCTCTATGTTTATCAAGCCAGACGATAAAATAGGCCTGATCGGACTAAACGGACGCGGAAAATCTACCCTGCTCAGGATCATTAACGGCGATTTGAAGGTGGATGAAGGCAGTATCAGCAAATCCAAGGATTGCACGATCGGTTTCCTTAACCAGGACCTGCTTTCCTACCAATCGGAAGATGCTATTCTCACCGTCGCCATGGAGGCGTTCAAAGAGGCGGTAGATACACAACGACAGATTGAAAAGGTCCTTCATAAACTGGAGACAGAGTACGCTGATGACCTGGTCGATAAATTGACCTCGCTACAGGAGAAATTCGAGCACCTCGATGGCTACAGCATGCAAGCGAAGGCGGAGGAAGTATTGGAAGGAATCGGATTCACCACGCAAGACTTACACCGGCCGTTGAAGGAGTTCTCCGGGGGCTGGCGCATGCGGGTCATGCTGGCCAAGCTTCTCCTGGAGAAGCCCTCCCTGCTCATGCTCGATGAACCTACCAATCACCTCGATCTGCCTTCTATCGAATGGGTTGAAAATTACTTGCGCAATTATGACGGCGCCGTAATCATTGTGTCGCACGACCGCCAGTTCATCGACAATGTGGCCAGAAAAACGGTGGAGGTAACCCAGGAAAAACTGGTGACCTATGAGGGTAACTATACCTACTACCTGCAGGAAAAAGAATTGAGGGAGTCTGTGCAACAGAATGCATTCGACAATCAGCAGGCGAAGATCCGGCAGGCCGAGCGCTTCATCGAACGGTTTCGCGCGAAGGCAAGCAAGTCCCGCCAGGTGCAATCAAAAGTGAAAGCGATCGAACGGATGGACCTGGTTGACGAAGTAGTGGACGATACAGCAGCAGTCAATTTCAAATTTACATTTAGCCAACCGTCCGGCCGGCACGTCGTCACGCTGAACGACGTGTCGAAATCCTATGGATCCCAGGAAATACTAAAAAAGACAAATGGGTTAATCGAGCGCGGAGATAAAATTGCGCTGATCGGCGCCAACGGGAAAGGTAAATCCACCCTGTTGCGGATCTTGGCCGGCACCGAGCCCGTCGAAGGAGAAAGGGTGATTGGCTACAATGTTATCTATGGATTCTATGCTCAGCATCAACTGGAAGCCCTGCACGTCGATAGTGAGATTCTCGATGAACTCAAGCAAGCCGGAAGTAAAAAGACAGAACAGGAACTGAGGGGAATATTGGGCTGCTTTTTATTTTCCGACGAGGATGTTTTCAAGAAAATAAAAGTCCTCTCGGGAGGGGAAAAATCACGGGTTGCCCTGGCTAAGACCCTCATATCAGAAGCCAATTTCCTGCTCCTGGACGAGCCAACCAATCACCTTGATTTCATTTCAGAGAATATCCTCATTCAGGCCCTCCAGCAATACAAGGGAACCTTTGTGGTCGTCTCCCATAACCGTCACTTTGTGAACCAGGTCGCCAACAAGATCTGGTACATCGAAGACAAGCAAATCAAAGAATACCCCGGCACCTACGAAGAATATGAATACTGGAAAAAGAAAACGGAAGCAGAACTGAAAGGCGTCCCCGCTCCCGTCAAAGCAAAGGAGCCCAAACCCAAACCGGTTCAAAAAGAGAATGAACATCCCCAGTCAAAGAAATTAAAAACATTGAACCAGGAGTTGAAAAGGATTGAAGATACCATCGAGACCCTGCAGGCAGAAAAAACAACGTCAGAAACAGAATTAGCAAAACCCGACGTCTTTGGAAATCCCGAAAAGCTCCAGGCAGCACAGCAGGTCTTTGAAAAAGTAAATGCGAGGCTTATCGAGGCTAATAAAAAGTGGGAGGAATTGGTGGTGGGGATTGATGAATTGGAGGCCTCTTGAGTTAGTTGGTATGTGTTGAAGTGTTGAAGTGTTGATGCGGTGGACACCGAATGATGCGATTCAGGACCAACATCAACACAAGGCCTCGTCTGCAAGGTGAGGGTGTTTCCTTCACCTTGAATGTGAGGCACTGAACTGTATTGAAGTGTTAATGTGTTGAAGTGTTGAAGTTGGTGGGTACCGAACGGTCTGGTTTAGGACCTACTTGCTGAAGTGCTGATGCGGTGGACACCGAATGATGCGATTCAGCACCAACATCAACACAAGGCCTCGTCTGCAATGTGAAGGAAACCCCACTTCAACACTTCAACACTTAAACACTTCAACACTTAAACACTTAAACACTTCAACACTAATCATCTCCAACCTATGGCCATTCCCACCACAAACCGATTCATATCCATCCGAATCTTTGTGCCGGAGGTAAAATACGCGTAATATTCCGGAAAGATGTTATAGGTCGGATAGTCATAGCTGGAGAAAACCCGCTGGAATTTATAGCCGGCGGAAAAGGAGAACCGTACATTCCCGGATTGGATCCTGTAGCCCAGCAAGGGATTGATCATCTTGCCGCCTTCACTTTTTTTGTAGCCATAGCCCTGTGCGTCCTTGTTGATCCAGGCGCCGGCATAGCCGTAGTCCAGCTGAACAAAAACCTTGTTCGTCTTTCCGAACAGATCCCATGAAGCGGTCCCAAACAAGGGCACGGTTTTCCAATTTTCATAAGCATCAAATCCGATGCCGGCTCCAATCGACCCTTTTCTTCCGATACGAACACCCTGAACCAAAGACGTTGTGAAACTGGCTGTCTTGCCGGTGGCTCGACATCGTTCACACCCGATCATTGCTCCCATCGCAAATGTAAAATAGTATGCTACACCGCTCCTCCTCACACTTGAATCGGAACCGACCGTGCTTGCGGCGCGCCCGGTCCGGTGCAGGGAGATCGCCAGAAGAAGAAGGATGAATATTTTTTTCAACATGGCTATTGCTTTCCGATCGGGATCTGGCTCAGCAATCTGATGTTCTTCACGTCGGAATAATCGTATTGGAAGATCCCATCGGAGCCGATCATCATGGCTACCTGGTTGATTGGAATGACGTCCAGGGCGCTGATCGAATCGTAGTGGGCAAGGCTGTGTTGCGTTATCGTGAGCGGGTCACTGGCATCAAAAATCCTCAAGCCGGCGTCGCCATCACAAATAAATAATGTGCCGTTGTCGATGCCCACACCATGAGGGTTGGTCATCGGGTACACACTGACCAATTGGGGTGACTTCAGGTCTTTAATATCGATGACTTCCAGTTGATTGGTATCGACGTGGCAAAGTCCGCCGCTATACAGCGTTACATAAGCGTAGTCGCCTTCGACTGCCACGGGATCACAGCTCAAGATATGATCGTACTGGCTAAGCAATTGGGGTTGATCCGGCGTAGTCAGGTCAAAAATGTACATGCCGGCCCTCGCGCCGACAAACAGATTCGACCCGTGGGGAAACAACGTTTCTGCGTCCCAGGCAACATCAATGGATTTTCCTGCGAGTGGGTTTGTCTCAGAGGAGATATCGACTACATGAAGGTGGGAACCGTCCAATCCATAAAGAAAGTGGTTGACGATCGCAAACCTCGCTGTCGAGCCGCCAACACCGGGTGTACCGGAGGGAACGACGGTCATCGTCTTTGGCGAAGGAGCGCCACTGGCTGGAAGCATGGCTACTCCAGCGTCATAATAGATTCCGCCCCAGGGCTGCACCTGTGCCTCGCACTCGCTTTGCATGACAGAAACCGTATTCTGAATTTCAAAACTGGTCACAATGCCTTTTTGAGGATCAACGCTAAAGCCATACATGGAATAGGCGCTAAACAATCCTTCGATCCGGTTGACTTCCTTAATGTTATGAATGTCGCTGATATCAAAGGCCACCAGGTCGATATAACTGTCGGCATACAACGTCGTGCCCTGAATGGCCAGATCGAGGTTTCCGGGAATGTTCAGGAAGCCGATGGGTTGGGGTATTGCCGGATCATGGTTGTCAAAAATATGGATTCCTTCGCCGGCTTCGTTGACGAAAAGGAATGCGTCCTTGACGTAAATTTTTCCGAGGTTCTTGACTTCCCGGGCTGCCCTCATTCCTGCAGCAGCCTTGATTTCTGCCGTTGTGGAATAGACCGGAGCATAATAGACGAACTTGCTTTTGACCTGGCACTTGTCAGAACACCGGTCGAATGAGAAAACGAAGGTGAGAAGAAGAAAAAAGAAAGCAGGCTGGAGCGAAACGGGTTTGAATTTCATGGCCTTTCTGTTTAGGTATACCCGTTGGACACCTACTCTACCCTGAAAGGTTGGAACGTTTAACGAAGAAACGCCGGTCGTTTAGATCTTCACGATTGGCCGGACCTCATGCGAAGCCGGATCAAATGGTATTGAGCAATTCCCCACTCCGCTATCCAAAAGAGCCCGGTTAGGATAAGGGAGAAAAGGAAAAATGCGACGGATAAGGGGTTGGATGGTCTGTAGATCATAGGTTGAGTTTTTTTAGGTTGAGTTTTGTTAATCTTGAGTCATTCGTCTTGCGTTTCTAATCTTGGGTCTTGAATCATTACACCCCTGTCTGACTTAACTCAAGACTCAGGACTAAAGACTAAAGACGTACTACTACCGTAAAATATACCGGAACCGGAAACCAATATCCGTCACATACGGATGGTCTGCCGAGCCCGATTTGAATACCGGATCAAACAAGTAGCGGATTCCCGGCACAATGGAAATCCGGTACTGACGGCTCATCCGGTAGCTTAATTCTGTACTGATCAATCCAGCCCAGTTCACTGACCGGTACGGTGAATCGGTGCCTGCCCCCTGTGAGAAACTGCTCACTTGCCCGCTGGGGTCTTGCAACGTATTGCGGAGAAGAAAATCGGCTGATACACCTGCATTCATTTGAAAACCCAGTTTCCGGTCAACTATCAAATAGCCGGCCTGAACCGGAATGGATACAAATTCGAGCACGCTATTAATAGGATACGTGTTGGTAAACGTAACCGACGAAGCCTGTTTGAGGCTGCTATAATTGGCTAAATAGGCCTGGCCAAGGCTGGAAGAATTGGACGTGTACCCGGAGGTTTGATTCAAATAGTTGACTCCACTCTGGATTACCCACCGGCGGGTGATGCGCTTGCCGATGGTAAGCCCGGCGCTGCGCGACGACCCCACCGGAGACCGGCTTACGTTTGATCTTACGAAAGACATCGATGTGGCGGAATAGGATGCAGAGGGCGAAGCCGCAACGGGGGAACCGGGAGCCAGCGCCCCTGAATTATAATTTCCTGCAGCAACACTCAACGATGCCCACACATCTTCCTTGAACCTATCCGGCCCATTCCTTTTCTTCTCATTTTCATCCGTCGCCAGGATGTCTGGGAGGATGGGCTCTTCTTTCTTCTTTTGAATCTTAATAATAGGCGATTCCACGACTTTAGCGGCGGTACGTTGTTGTAATGACTGTTCGTTGACCTCGCTTCCCGGTGTTGACAATATTGATCCGGCCGTTTGAGAAAGCGATCTTTCTACTCTCATTGAATCAGACGATATGGGATTAGTCGCACCGGGCGTCCGGGAGCTATTTTCAGCAATGGAATTCATTGAATTAGGGCGGTCTGCTCCATTCGAAGCTCCCGCTGTCCTTTCAAGATTTCCGGTATCGTTGATATTCTTCCCTCGTTCGAGTGGAGCGTTGCCTGAGAGGTCATTTTCTGTTTGCTTCACCCCACCCCCCGCCTGCGCTAAAGCTTCGGTGGGCAGGCCCGCCTGCGCTAAAGTTTCGGCGGGCAGGCTCGTCTGCGCTAAAGTTTCGGCGGGCAGGCTTGTCTGCGCTAAAGCTTCCGCCTTCACTGAACCAGCTTCAGCGGAACGCCCGTCCCCTCTCCGCTTCGGAGAAGGGCCCGGCTTGCCCGCCGGAGCTGTCTCAGCGTAGGCGGGGGTGCCGTGACTCAATGCGGCCGTACCTTCCCTTCCGGATGAATTATTTCTCCAGGAATAAAAACCGAGGGCTCCCAGCAGAAAAGCAAATAGCACGGAAGCTGCCGCCAGGCGTTGATAAAACACAACTTTGCGTTTCATCCCCTTGTTTTCTTCCGCTATCAATGCCGATTCCATGGCCTTCCACGTCTCACCGGAGGGCTCCACTTCAGCCCCTTCCATTGCCTTACGCCATGCCTCCTCAAATCTTCTTTCCATACCCTCTATATTCTTTTCCTGACTCGATAAGTTTTGCCCGCAATAAACTTTTGGCCCGGTTGTATTGCGACTTGGAGGTCCCTTCACTGATGTTCAACATGCTGCCAATTTCCTTGTGTCCATATCCTTCTATCGCAAAAAGATTAAAAACCACCCTGCATCCGTCGGGCAAGGACTGCACAATCAAAATCAATTCAGAAAAATGGAACCCGGCCAAACTGATTTCTTCCGTATCCTGAATCGTAACCTCGTTCACATCCACCATGGGTATCAAATACAGTTTTTGACGGTTTTGATTAAGTGCCGTATTAATCATAATGCGGGTCATCCAGGTATCCAACCTCGATTCAGAACGAAAGCCTTTCAAATTGGCAAAGACTTTCATGAACCCCTCCTGAAGGATGTCCTCGGCTTCCGCCGTCGACCGGGCATAGCGAAGACAAATCGCCATCAACTTTCGGCAATAGCGGTCGTACAAAGCCTTTTGCAAGGCCCTGTTTCCTTCGGCACAGCCTTTGATGAGTTCTTTGTCGCTGAGCATGACCCAATCTAGTCCTTAGACACCAAAATGAACATATACGTTGGAATGCGATTTTATATTTTTTAAACTAGTTTTGAAGCCATGAAACACATGATTCTTTCCCTCTGCCTCCTGCCGTGCATAGTGTGGAACGCCTGGTCCCAGAAAACGCTGCTTTTTGAGGATAAAATATATGAACCCCAGATCAAAACCGTACAGCTTTACCCGGACCGGGGCGGTGTTCAGGACTACATGAATGCGCCTGCCAGTTCGGTAGATGCACCTAATTTAGTTTTGGAATTTGACGACTTGCAAGCCGAGCGAAGTAATTATTATGCCCGCGTCGTTCACTGTACCTACGATTGGGCAAAATCCAGTCTGATGGATCTGGACTTCCTGCAGGATTATAACGAATTCCCGTTGAATGACTATGCCTTTTCAGGCGGCACCCATATTCCCTATGTCCACTATCGATTTCCCATTCCGCAAATAAAGATTCCCGGCAACTATCTGATCATCCTCTATCGCGATGGAAATAAATCCGATATTCTCCTTTCGCACCGGTTCATGCTTTTCCGGGATCTCTCGAGCCTGGTCCAGGACAATCAGTTTTCCGGTACCGGAACGATGGGTCGGGCTAACCAGCAACTCAACTTCACTATCGACTATAGCCGGATGGAAATCATGAATCCGCTCGAAAGTGTCCATGTGGTGCTGCGTCAAAACCAGCGTTGGGACAATGCCAAATGGGATCTGAAGCCAAGTTTTCTCCGGGAAAGTGACAAACAGATGGAATTTCACTTTTTCGATCAGGATAAATTTTTTAACGGAGGAAACGAATTCCGGTGGGTTGATTTCAGGTCCCTTACTTCGCCCGGTCAGAATACCGGTACCCTCAACCGGACTGTAAAACCATTTCAACTCTACGTTCAACAGGACTTACCAAGAACGGACCAGGCCTATGCCCAATACAACGACAACGATGGCAATTACCTGATCGATAACCAGGACTATGGGGAGCCTAAGGTCAGCTCCAATTACCTGGAAGTAACGTTCTCACTCAATCCCCTCAAACCCATCAACGACCCGGTCTATGTGATCGGTGCGTTTAATAACTGGGCCCGCAATGATGAAAACAAAATGAAATACTACCCCAATAAAGCAGCGTATGAAGTGACGTTTTTATTAAAACAAGGACTGTATAATTATCAATACCTGGTAGACTCCCGGACATTGCCTGCCACCTACTTTGAAGGGAGTCATTTTGAAACGGAAAATACGTATGAGGTATTGGTGTACAACCATTCCTTTCAACCCAATGCGGATCAGTTGATCGGCTATTTTGTTATTCAGGTAAATCCACGCTAGCGTAGTTCATCTCTACGTTGTTGGCCTTATTGAGGGCATTGTGATGGGCCACGTCTAACATGCCAAAACCCTTGTAGGAGAAGTGGCCCAATCCATGTTCATAGACAAACTGTTGAACGGGTTGAGGTGCATAGAGTGTGAATGGGAACGTGTATCCTCTCACCTCGTACTTAATATCGGTGTCATACAGCGGGTAGATGCGCGCAAACTTCTTATGGGAAGCTTGAATTCGTTCAATATAATCTTTGTCCGGCACCACCTGAAATTTATAGTATTGCGCCAATTCATCGGGCGTAAACTTCCCACTGATCTCCATCCGCGCGATGGTGGAATCGTAGAGCAGATCCGAGAACTCATCCCCCTGGGGAGAAATGAATCGCTTTCCACTTTCGTCATTAAAGGTAGCGGGCAGCAAAACGACGGGGGAGATACAAAGAAACTTAACCGAGTCGCCAATCGAAACCGGATCTTCATTTTCCACTGCCTCCGGTACCAATTGCAAGTTGCCGATCAATAGCTCTTTCTGTTCAAAGAGCACGGATAACAAGTAGTCAAGAAAATCTTTGTCTGAGGCGGAAAAAACCAACGTCACACGGGACGAGTAAAAATGAAGTCCTTTGCGGCTGATCTTGATCTGCCCTTTTAATCCGGAAAAGTTGTAGAGAATATAATTCGCGAATTCTTTCCTGCCACCAGCCATCAGCAAACCCTTGATGGTCTGTGCCAACAAGAACTGGTGGTGAAACGGAACATAAGCGCCCCTGTTCTTTAACGAAAAGACGATCCTGATTCTCAAGGCTAAACTCTTATGGGGTTAAAAAAATAGCTACAGAAGACCCCTGTAAAAAAACCACTTTTGGGAAAGCTAAGTTACTAAAAACCAGTAGAATTGGTAGCCCTGACGGAAGGAAAATTTTAGCCGGTTCTAGGGCAAAAGCTATACATTAAAGCGAAAATGCATGATATCCCCATCCTCCACCACATAATCCTTCCCTTCTACCGCCAGTTTACCTGCATCCCTACATCCAGCTTCGGTCTTATACTTCTGATAATCAGCTAATTTGATCACTTCCGCCCGAATAAACCCTTTCTCAAAATCAGTATGGATTACCCCCGCGGCCTGGGGCGCTTTCCAACCCCGGTGAATCGTCCAGGCCCGGACCTCCTTCTCGCCAGCCGTGAAATACGTTATCAAATCGAGCAGGTGATAGGCTGCCCGGATCAATTTGCTGAGGCCCGATTCGCTAAGTCCATATTCTTCCAGGAATGCCTGACGGTCGGCCAGGTTGTCCAGCTCTGCAATTTGCGCTTCAATTGCAGCGGAAACCATCACCACTTCGGCGCCTTCCTCTTTCACCAGGTTTTTCAGAGCGTCAACATAAGGGTTGCCCGTGTGTATCGATGCTTCGTCCACATTGGCGACATAAATGACAGGCTTGTCGGTCAACAACTGCAAGTCTTCAATCGCCTTTTTGTCTTCTGCGCTGGCCTTCACGGTTCGTGCGTTCTTCCCTGCCGCCAGGGCTTCCCTGTACAAGGTTAACGTGGCCAATTCTTTCTTCGCCTTGACATCGCCGTTTTTCGCAACCCGCTCTGTTTTACTGATCTTCTTCTCCACGGAATCCAGGTCCCGGAGTTGTAACTCCGTGTCGATGATCTCTTTATCGGAGACCGGATCCACTTTTCCATCAACATGAATAATATTGTCGTTGTCAAAACATCGCACGACGTGCGCTATTGCATCCACCTCCCGGATATTGGCGAGGAATTGATTCCCCAGGCCTTCCCCCTTGCTCGCCCCTTTTACCAATCCGGCGATATCTACAAATTCAAACGTAGTGGGAATAACTTTCTGGGGATTCACCAGCCCTTCCAGAATTTTCAAACGTTCATCCGGAACCGAAATCACTCCGACGTTGGGCTCTATCGTGCAGAATGGAAAATTGGCGGCTTCCGCCTTATTATTAGAGAGTGCGTTGAACAGTGTCGATTTTCCTACGTTGGGCAGACCAACAATTCCACATTTAAGTCCCATGATGAAGCAGATCAGTTTAAAAATGGGTGCAAATATAGGGGTTTCCCGCAGATGGCGCAGATTTACGCAGAAGGCAAAATCGGGCGGAATCTGCAACTATTCGCTCACCCCGGCCTACTGAATTAGAGGGAAGCGTTTTAATGTTACCAGTTCCCTTACCATTCAAGAAAAGGGCCAGCCCTCCGAAGCTGTCTCAGCGAAGGTAGCGTTGAAGTATTTAAGTGTTTAAGATCGGACCCAATTACTTGGTCAATTTTGAGAGACAACCGTGGGATGTGGTAAAAAGAAAACCCTCCGATTTCTCCGAGGGTTTTCCGGTTCAGGTATAGGTAGTATCTTAATCCCACTTCAATTCCGTATTGACCGTTGAGGTCTTGCCCTCGGCACCCTCCACTTGTTCTTCCCGTGGGTGATCAAACTGGGAAAAATCAACACCCGGCATCAATTCATTTTTTACGTGATTAACGGTATTATTAAGGGCCTCCAGAAATTTGTTGAAATCCTCCTTGTAAAGGAAAATCTTGTGTTTTTCGTAGGTAAAGCCTTCATCGTCTTTGTTATACCTCTTTTTGCTTTCTGTGATTGTGAGGTAATAGTCATTGGACCGGGTTGATTTTACATCAAAAAAGTAGGTTCTTTTTCCCGCTTTTACTTTCTCCGAGAAGATCTCATCCCGGCCATTCGTCTTGTTTTCTTCCACAGGTTGTAAATTTAAGGTTTTGGGGTACTTTTGGTTGAATCGAAGATAGTAGTTTAAAAATATATTGCAAACAGAGTCCAATATATTTCATGCGTTAGGCGTTACTTTTGATTCAAATCGTCCCTAAATAATAGACAAATCCTTATTCCTGCCGGGTGGTAAAGCTGAACGTAGATGAAATTAAACAATCCGGGAGCCTGGAACTGCTTGCCAAACAACTCGTTGAAGGTTTTATCACGGGACTTCATAAATCCCCTTACCACGGATTTTCGGTAGAGTTTGCCGAACACCGGCTTTATAACGAAGGACAAAGTACCCGCCATATCGACTGGAAGGTATTTGCCCGGACGGACCGCCTGTATACCAAGCAATATGAGGAGGAGACCAACCTCCGCTGCCTCCTGGTGCTCGACGCCTCCCCTTCGATGTTTTACCCCCAGGACACCCTGGCGAAGTTCAGGTTCAGCGTTTATTCTGCCTCTGCCATCGCCTACTTATTACACAAACAACGGGATGCTGTAGGGCTTTGCCTTTTCTCCGACAAGGTGGATGAGTATACCCCCATCAAATCGGCCGCTTCGCACCTTGACAAACTGTTTGTCCTGTTGGAAAAGACGATTCAACAGGGCGGCAAACAGCATACAGCGACCCGGGTAGCAGATGTCCTTCACGAGATTGCCGAAAAGACCCACCGCCGGTCGTTGATCGTGATTTTTAGCGACATGTTCGATCAAAGTGAGGATCCCACCGAGCTGTTCAAAGCCTTACAGCACCTCAAGCACAACAAGCATGAGGTCTTACTCTTTCACATCAGCGATCATGAAACGGAGTTGGCCTTTAACTTCGAAGAACGGCCTTATGAATTCATTGACCTGGAGAATGGAGAGAAACTCAAGTTGAACCCGGTGGAGATCCGCGAACGATACGTGACCCACCTGAAGGAGTTTCACCAGGAATTGAAGATGAAATGCAACCAGCTGAAAATTGATTTTGTATCAGCCAACGCCCGTAGGGATTATTTTGAAGTACTGCAGGCTTACTTGATTAAACGATCGAAGATGCGTTAGTTCGGTGATCGGTAATCAGTGATCGGTGATCGGTGGATTTGGCTTGGGGGTGAGACTCTTCGTATACCTTATGGGATGCCAATCGGCAGTTCGGTCCAGCATCGTCTCTCAGAGAGGACGATGCGGGAGCCTTGGACCGGAAACGTATCGTCCCCTCGGGAGACGATACTTGACGTCACCCGGTAATTGGTGATCGGTGGATTTGGCTTTGGCTTTGGGGTGAGACTCTTCGTATAACTTATGGGATGCCAATCGGTGGTTCGGTCCAGCATCGTCTCTCAAAGAGGACGATGCGGGAGCCCTTGGACGGGGGACGTATCGTCCCCTCCGGGAGACGATACTTGACCCGAAATTACGACGGGCAGTCGATCTAAATTGCAAAGGTAGAATCTACCGATTACTGATCACCGATTACCGATCAGGACTGAAGTTGTTCATTGTGCAAATATGCCTTCTTCGCGGTAAGCGCTTCTTTCGTCTCTACAAAATCCGGATCGGGCACGCAGCAATCCACAGGACAAACGGCGGCACATTGAGGTTCTTCATGAAAACCCGTGCATTCGGTACACTTTCCCGAAACGATATAATAAAACTCATTGGAAACCGGCGGCTGAACGACCCTGGCATCTACTTTAGAGCCGTCTTCCAATACGACTTCCGTAAGGGTCGTGCCTCCTGCCCAATTCCACTCCCTGCCACCCTCATAAATAGCTGTATTCGGACACTCGGGCTCACATGCCCCGCAGTTGATACACTCTTCTGTAATCATTATCGCCATATACTATATTCTCGGATTATACTGATAATTTTAAATCAAATTCACATCCCTCAGACTAATCAGCGTAAATCTGCGAGATCTGCGGGAAACTCTTCAAAAATACATCACTTAAATCAACCTTCAAAACAGTGACCACTACCGAAAAGTTTGAACAGATATGGTGTTAGCAGAACGGATAAAGGCTTTTGGCAGGTTGGGCGACATGATTGCAGGGTTGCCGCAGGATGAATTAGAAGTAATACAACAGAAGGCGACCGGGAAAAACCCCTGGTTCACCGCTGATAGTGTGGCCATGGCGCTAAACGGAATAACCCGGTTCCTTGGCGAGCCGGTCCTTCACGGCTGGACGTCCTCCTACACACTCGAACGTCAGCAACCCAAAACGATTGGGGTGGTTATGGCGGGCAACATTCCGTTGGTTGGATTCCATGATTTTCTGTGCGTATTGATTTCAGGTAACCGCCTGAAAGCGAAACTAAGTTCACAGGACTCTTTCCTGATACCCTATTTATTCCAACTTCTCATTAGGATTGAACCCGGGTTCCATGACCTTGCACAGTTTGCAGAGCGCCTGGATAACATCGACGCAGTCATTGCCACGGGGAGCGACAACACAGCGCGGTATTTCGAATATTATTTTCGAACCATCCCCAGGATCATCCGCAGAAACAGGTCTTCCTGTGCCATTGTTTCGGGAGAAGAATCTACAGGCGACCTCACCGCATTGGGTACGGATGTATTCAGCTACTTTGGGCTGGGTTGCCGCAATGTATCGAAGGTATACGTACCCGAAGGGTATGATTTCACAAGGCTCTTTCAGGCATGGGAAAAGTTTAGTACTGTACTGCATCATCATAAGTATACAAACAATTATGACTATCAAAAATCCATTTTACTGGTCAATCGAAGTCCCTTTTTCGATAACGGATTTATCCTCTTGAAGAATGAGTCGACTTTCGTCTCCCCTGTTTCAGTCTTATATTTTGAGTATTACAGCAACGCGGCGGACTTGCAAAAAAAAATAGAAAGTCATCAGGACAAAATCCAGTGTAGTGTCTCTGCACAACGGTGGTTCACAGGGAGTGAAGCGCTTGGCCAGGCCCAGTTTCCGGACGTAACGGATTACGCCGACAAGGCAGATACATTAAAATTCCTCATGGAAATCGCAAAGAACGCTTAAGTTGATCCCCACTCAACTTCGCCACAAAGACACGAAGACACTAAGTCTTCTAATTTTTTGTTCTTGCCATTTCTTAAATTTTCTTCGTGTCTTTTGGCCTTCGTGGCAAAATTCACTGTACTGAGCTGCCTTGATCAGGGTTGGCCGAGACCCCGTTGAATTTCCAACCACCCGGTGAAAGTATGTCCCCCGGCCTGGAGGCGATAATAGAAGATACCGTCCTGAGCGTTGCCTCCCGTCCAATCATTTGCATAATTGCTGCTCCGGTAAACCTCCGAACCCCAGCGGTTGGTGATAACGATATTCGCTTCTGCCGGCAGATTCCGGATAAAGAATACATCATTTATACCATCGTTATTCGGCGTAAATATATTGGGAATGAAAACATCCGTGTTTACTTCGATGGTTAAACTATACTCTCTCTCACAACCCATGGCGTCCCTTAAAGAAAGTTTGTATACCCCTGCAAACAATTTGGTCGCGTTATACTCCACTTTGAGATTTTGAGGATTTCGCGTTGCCGCAGTCCAGTCGAGAAGGTAGGACTGCTGAGCAAAAAAGGGCTGGGTCAACTCCAGTCTCACTTCATAGGGTTCCAGCCCGCTCTCCTGAATACCGACAAGCATCGATCCGGTGGCAAGATCAGGCAGGGAAATGGTTCTATTGACATACAGCGTATCCAACGAGCCGGTAGGGCCATTTATGGTGAACGGCTTGAAAGCAGAGGTGATGAGACCGGCGCATCCCGTTGCCGCGGATTGGTCCTGGGTCAACTGGATCTGATAATCGCCCCTATCCAACCCTGTTAACGGAACATCCGCTATCGCCTGCAGCGAGGTGATCACGCCACTTTGAACGATGTTACCCAAATTCAATATCTGATAATTGTAAGGGACTGTCGAAGAACCAAGGATCCCTTTAAGGGTTACACCTCCTTTATTTTCAGAACAAAGTATATCCTGTGCCGTCAACTGGAAATCGACGGCAATGGGTCCCGCTGTCAGCGTGGATCGAGTCACCGTCGGGCATTGGGCACTGGCTGATTTAGCGGTGATGTAATACGTTCCCTGGCCCAGACCATTGAAGGTGACTGTACTGCTTCCTGCTGAAATTACATTTTGGAATGATGCCGGCGGAGTGACCGGGTCTGCACTTACGCCGACCTGGAAGGAGCCCACCGAGGTAATCGTAACGGTCAATTGACCGTTTGTTCCGTTTCCGGTACAATCCGGATTGACGCCGGTTATGGAGAAACTCACTAATCCCGGAAATGAAACAATGACCGGAAAATCTTTTTGACAACTGTTGGCATCAACCACCGTAAAAAGGTGGGCACCACCGGTCAATGAGGTGAATGTATTGTTTGCCGGCAGATTGGCAAAGGGAACACCATCCATCACATAGGAATAAGGAGGTGTCCCCCCGGTGATCGTTCCGATCTGGAGACTTCCATCGTTATTGTTACAGGTCGCGTTCGTGATCGTGTACGGTGCGTCGATGTCCGCCAGCGCATTATGGATTGTTACCATCACCTGAGCAGGGCAAAGGTCCGTAGCATCATCCCGCACCAGGATGGAATAGGGTGAGGCGCTGGGCATCAGGTTATTGATCGTAACAGGCGATGTAAACACGATCCAGGATGTCCCGCCATCGACAGAATATTCAAATGGGGCCGCGCCGCCCGAGTTTACCGTTACGGTCGCACCTCCTACTGCCTGGTTGAAGCACACGGCATCAATAAACTGGTTGGCTGTTGCCAGAACAGTCGCCTGGATCGGCAAACTGTGGGGAAGGGTGCAGCTATTTCCGTTGGCGTCCTGAAGGGTATATTGATAGTCGGCCGGCGACAAATTGGTGAA
>Ga0193731_1000023_pt1 | contig 49289 bp, 43 predicted proteins | sample U1a2metaG_FD_144920 | JGI IMG/M metagenome (GOLD analysis project Ga0193731, IMG submission 144920) | Soil microbial communities from a riparian zone of the East river system, Colorado, United States - U1a2 | ecosystem: Environmental > Terrestrial > Soil > Riparian zone | place: USA: East River...
CTGGGGCGTTGCCCCAGGCTCATGTGAGAAGAGCGCCGTTGGCGCTAAGCAAATGCGATATCGTCGAGCAAAACGCTCGGCTCGCGTTTAGACATCGATGAATTCCAGTTCTATCTGATAGTCTCGCAAGCGGAATGGTTAAACGGACCGCGCAAAAGCGAAAAGCTGTCGGCTTTACCGCGGCCAACGAACGAACTCCGAAAGCTTTCGAGGTCAGCCGCGTTACAACATTCGAGCGACCCGACCTTCTGATCCTGCTCGGTTTGGTGATAGTAACGTTTGGGATCTATGCGCAGTTGATAGGGCATCACTTCATCACGTTCGATGACCCCACGTATATCCAGGATAATCCAATGGTAAATCGCGGCGTTACGCTCGCGGGAGTCGCCTGGGCGTTCACCACTTTTCATCAGGCAAACTGGCATCCACTCACATGGATCGCACATATGACCGATAGCCAACTTTTCGGCATGAAGGCAGGTGGCCACCTGCTGGTTAACGCGCTGATTCATACGGCAAACACGCTGCTTGTGTTCTGGTTTCTCTTGCGAACAACACACGCCCGCTGGCCGAGCGCGCTGGTCGCGGCGCTTTTTGCGCTTCATCCGTTGCACGTGGAGTCGGTCGCTTGGGCGGCTGAACGCAAAGATACGTTGTCCACATTTTTCGGCTTGCTGTCGCTGATCGCTTACACGCGTTACGCGGAGGCGCCTTCGATCAGGCGCTACGCATGGACGGCCATTACGCTCGCACTGGGACTATTGACCAAACCGATGCTGGTGACGTGGCCTTTTGTCATGTTGCTGCTCGATTACTGGCCGTTAGGACGATTTCGGCGATCAGAACTCAAAGGTCAGCCTGCCCGCCTGCCTGCTCGCGAAGACTTTCGGAGTAGCCTTGGCGAAGGCGGGTGGTCAGTAGTCCGTAGTCTTGTTGTCGAAAAAATACCGTTATTTGCTCTCGTGGCGGCGTCCGCCGTTATCACATCGGTCGCGCAATCTCATGGAGGCGGTGTGCGTACATTCACCGAGTTCCCCATTGCGCTGCGGTTGTCGAACGCGCTTGTCTCGTATGCGAAATACTTGCTGCTCGCTTTCTGGCCGAATGATCTTGCCGTGTTTTACCCATTCCCGAAGGCGGGCGTACCGGCCTGGCAGATCATCGGCGCGGCGTTGCTATTGACTGCAATTACGGCATTCTGTTTTTCCCAACGGAGAATCCGGCCTTACCTTATCGTAGGCTGGCTTTGGTTCCTGGGAACACTGGTTCCCGTCATCGGGCTTGTTCAGGTTGGCGCGCAAACCATGGCGGACCGCTACTTTTATATTCCGTCAATCGGTTTGTTCATTGCGATCGTGTTCGGATTAGCGGACATCGCGGAGAGACAACGTGTTGCGCCGTGGGTCAGCGCGGCCGTAGCCAGCGGGATCCTACTGGCTCTTGCTACTCTTACCAACGCGCAAATTCGTCGCTGGACTGACAGCTTCGCTTTGTTTCAACACGCGCTCGCAGTCACCCCGCCGAACTTCACTATAGAAACCAGCCTGGGGGTTGCTTTGGGAAAGAGCAGTAGATACGACGACGCGGAGGCGCATTTTCAGAAAGCCCTAAAAATCAGGCCCGATTTCTACGACGCCCTGTTCAACATGGGCGCTACCCGTTTTTACCAAGGGCGGCTGCCCGAAGCCGTCGAGTATTATCAAGCAGCAATCCATTCGCAGCCTGGCGCGCCCGAAGCGCACATGCAGCTAGCGTTGGTATTATGGAACCAGAACCGAAGCGAAGCCGCGTGCGATGAAATGCGCCGCGCGTCACAGTTGGCACCCAAAGACGCAATGATTCGGAGCGACCTTGGACTCGCCCTAGCCCGGTTAGGCAGAATTCCGGAGGCTATTGATCAACTCCACGAAGCGCTCCGGCTGAATCCTCACAGTGCCGAGGCTCATAACAATCTGGGCTTGGCCCTCCTTGAATCCGGGCGAACCCGGGAGAGCATTCCGGAATTTGTGGCAGCGCTGCGCCTTAAGCCCGAGTTGAAAGGTGCGGCCGACAGTCTGCGGCGCGCGCAGGTGGAGTTAAGCTCGCAAAAGTAGCGAAAAGACGAGAATTTCGCTTAGTTTGGCAGAAAAGACAGACCACCACGGATTTGCCCCGTAGGCGAACACCGTTTCGGTTTGTTGACTAAATCTTTCGTAATCCCACGGGGTAAACACGGATTGCACGGATGAGCGCAAGACGGAGAATTCAACAGAAGGAAACGAAGATAGCGAAGCGTTTTCTGTCCGAGCAAAAGACGGTCTTTGTTTCCTTCGCTGCCTTCTGTAAATAATTTGGGGCTCTGATAGAGTCGCAAAGGGCATGGCAAAACAGACCGCGCAAAAGCGAAAAGACCGGCGCGACTCCGCACCTCGGCAGGAAGATTCCATTTTCAGCTCGCGCGAACGCAAGCTCGCCACGGCGAGTCCGTCCGGTGGCGGACGAGACGCATGCGCTACTGCAACATTTGAGCGACCCGACCTTCTGATCCTGCTCGGCCTGGCGGTAGTAACGTTTGGGATCTATGCGCAAGTAATCGGGCATCGCTTCATCACATTCGATGACCTTTCGTATATCGAGGAAAATCCAATGGTGAATCGCGGTGTTACCCTCGCGGGACTCGCCTGGGCGTTTACCACTTTTCATGCGGCAAATTGGCATCCCCTCACATGGATTTCACACATGATCGATAGCCAACTCTTCGGCACGTTTGCGGGTGGCCATCTGCTCGTTAACGCACTGATTCACACAGCGAACACGTTGCTTCTCTTCTGGTTTCTCTTGCGAACAACACGCGCCCGCTGGTCGAGTGCGCTCGTCGCGGCGCTTTTTGCCCTGCATCCGTTGCACGTGGAATCGGTAGCATGGGCATCCGAACGCAAGGACACGTTGTCCACATTTTTCGGCTTAATGTCACTGATCGCTTACGTGCGTTACGCGGAGGCACCTTCGATCAGGCGCTACGCATGGGTCGCAATCCTGCTCGCACTGGGGTTGTTGGCGAAACCAATGCTGGTGACGTGGCCTTTTGTCATGTTGCTGCTCGATTATTGGCCGTTGCGCAGATTTCAGCAATCAAAAGTCAAAGGTCAGCCCGCCCGCCTGCCTGCTCGCGAAGACTTTCGGAGTAGCCTTGGCGAAGGCGGGTGGTCAGTAGTCCGTAGTCTTGTTGTCGAAAAAATACCGTTGTTTGTTCTCGTCGCAGCATCCGCGGTTGTCACCTTCCTCGCGCAATCTCATGGAGGCACTTTACGCGGCTTTACGGAAGCTCCTATTACGCTGCGACTGTCGAACGCGCTTGTGTCGTATGCGAAATACTTGCTGCTCGCTTTCTGGCCAAATGATCTGGCTGTCTATTATCCGTACTCAGGGCCGAAAATACCGACCTGGCAGATCATCGGCGCGGCGTTGCTATTGATTGCAATTACGGCATTCTGTTTTTTCCAATCCCGAAAGCATTCGGGATACCTCATGGTTGGCTGGCTGTGGTTTCTGGGAACACTGGTTCCCGTTATAAGGCTCGTCCAGGTTGGCGGTCAAACCATGGCGGATCGCTACTTTTATATTCCGTCAATCGGTTTGTTCATTGCACTGGTTTTCGGATTAACGGACGTCGCCAAGAGTTGGCGTGTTGCGCCATTGCTCGGGGCAGGAGTAGCTCTCGGGGTTCTACTGATTCTTGCTACCCTCACGAACGTGCAGATTCAGCGCTGGCGTGACAGTTTCACTTTGTTTGACCACACGCTCGCAGTCACTCCACCTAATCTCCTCATAGAACACAATCTAGGCCAGGCCATGGGCGATAGTGGTAGATACGATGAGGCCGCGGTGCATTTTGAAAAGGCGTTGCAGATGGACCCCAATTTCTACGACGCCCTGGTAGGCCTGGGCGTTACTCGTGAGTTCCAAGGCCGGCTGCCGGAAGCCATCCAGTATTTGCAAGCTGCAATCCATTCACAGCCGGACACGCCCAAAGCGCACGTGCAGTTGGGTCTCGCACTATGGAAGCAGAACGATCATCAAGCCGCCCTTGAGGAGATGCGCCGCGCATCACAGCTTGCGCCCGAAGATGAAGACATTCGTGCTGATTTCGGAATCGCGCTGGAGCTGGTGGACAGACTACCAGAGGCTATCGTGCAATTTCACGAAGCGCTCCGGATGAATCCCAACGATGCCGAGACTCACAACAATCTGGGGTTGGCCCTGCTCGCCTCCGGCAAAGCGCGAGAAAGCATTCCCGAATTTGAAACGGCATTGCGCCTCAAACCGGAGCTGAAAGGCGCAGCGGACAATCTGCGCCGCGCGCAGTCCCAATTAGGCTCGCAAAAATAACAGCGGCCAAGCACATCTTAAGCGGAACAATCGCGGCGCGGCGATGTCTTCTGCATCATAAAGCGCGAACACCCCATCCGAACAGCCAAGGCGTAAGAGGAGTGGATGCGAAACAATTTGAGCGTTTTGTGCGTCAAGCCCATCTGATAATCTCGCAGAGGCATGGCTAAACGGATCGCGCAAAAGCGAAAAGCTGCCGGCGTTACCGCAGCCAACGAACGAATTCCGAACTCCGAAAGTTTTCGCGAGCAAGGAGCTTTCGAGGTCAGCCACGCTACAACATTCGAGCGACCCGATCTTCTAATCCTGGTCGGTTTGGCAGTAGTAACGTTTGGCATCTATGCGCAGTTGATAGGGCATCGCTTCATCACGTTCGATGACCCCACGTATATCCAGGAAAATCCAATGGTGAATCACGGCGTCACGCTCGAGGGACTCGCCTGGGCGTTTACCACTTTTTATGCCGGGAACTGGCATCCACTCACATGGATCGCGCATATGATCGATAGCCAACTCTTCGGCATGTTTCCGGGTGGCCATCTGCTCGTTAACGCGCTGATTCATGCGGCAAACACATTACTTCTCTTCGGCTTTCTCTTGCGAACCACACATGCCCGCTGGTCGAGCGCACTGGTCGCGGCGCTTTTTGCGCTGCACCCGTTGCACGTGGAATCCGTAGCGTGGGCATCCGAACGCAAAGATACGCTGTCCACATTTTTCGGCTTGCTGTCGCTCATCGCTTACACGCGTTACGCGGAGGCGCCTTCGATCAGGCGCTACGCATGGGTCGCCATCATGCTCGCGCTGGGGTTATTGGCCAAACCAATGCTGGTGACGTGGCCTTTTGTCATGTTGCTGCTCGATTACTGGCCGTTGCGCAGATTTCAGCGATCGGAAGTCAGAGGTCAGCCTGCCCGCCTGCCTGCTCGCGAAGACTTTCGGAGTAGCCTTGGCGGAGGCGGGTGGTCAGTAGTCCGTAGTCTTGTTGTCGAGAAGATACCGTTGTTTGCTCTCGTGGCGGCGTCTGCGGTTGTCACGTCCGTCGCGCAATCTCATCTCGGCGCTGTGCGCACTTTCACAGAGGCCCCTCTTACGCTGCGATTGTCGAACGTGCTTGTCTCGTATGCTAAATACTTGCTCCTCGCGTGCTGGCCGAATGGTCTTGCCGTGTTTTACCCATTCCCGAAGGCGGGCATCCCGGCCTGGCAGGTCATCGGCGCGGCGTTGCTGTTGATTGCAATTACGGCATTCTGTTTTTTTCAACGCAAACTCCGGCCCTACCTGATCGTAGGCTGGCTTTGGTTTATGGGAACACTGGTTCCCGTCATCGGGCTCGTTCAGGTCGGCGCGCAAACCATGGCGGATCGGTACTTTTATATTCCATCGATCGGTTTGTTCATTGCGATCGTGTTCGGATTAGCCGACATCGCGGAGAGGCGACGCGTTCCGGCGTGGCTCAGTGCAGCAATAGCGAACGTGATTCTGCTGGTTTTTGCTACTCTTACCGACGCGCAGATTCATCGGTGGCATGACAGCATCACTTTGTTTAAGCATGCGCTCACACTCACCCGGCCTAATGTTATCGTAGAAGACAATCTGGGGTTGGCCATGCATAAGAGCGGTCAGCTCGATGAAGCCGCGGCGCATTTTGAAAAAGCCCTGCAAATCCAACCCAATGACTACACAGCGCTGTTGACCATGGGCGTTACCCGTTTTCACCAGGGCCGGGTGCCGGAAGCCATCGAATATGCCCAGGCGACAATCCGTTCGGAGCCGGACACGCCTAAAGCGCACAACCTGCTGGGCATGGCGTTGGCGAAGCAGAACCGAAACGAAGCCGCGCTCGATGAAGTGCGCCGCGCGTCAGAGTTGGCGCCGAAAGACGCGGAGATTCGGAACAATCTTGGACTGGCGCTGGTGCGGGTGGGCAAAATTCCGGAGGCTATTGATCAATTTCACGAAGCGGTGCGGCTGGACCCCCAGGATGCTACTGCGGCCCATGCCAATCTGGGGTGGGCCCTCCTTCAATCCGGGAAACCCAGGGAGAGCATTCCGGAATTTGAGGCAGCGCTGCAGCTCAACCCGGAGTTCAAAGCTGCGGCCGATGGTCTGCGTCAGGCGCAGGCACAGTTAAGCTCGCAAAGGTAGCGGAGCGAAAAGAGTGTGCTGCGATCTTAGATTTGACGGAAGAACTGAGATCACTTGCGGAATAGCGCGGGCTTCTGATTACCGAAAGAGAGAAGAGAACCACGAATAACGCGGATGACGCGGATTTTTTGAGAATGACAGACATTATTGAGAAGCAGAGAACGGTGCGCATCCGGTAGGGCTCGCACTCCCGTGCGAGCCGCTCGGGCCCGGAAACGGCGCGCAGGGGACTGCGCGCCCTACCTGACACGCCCGCCTGCTGCGCCCGCATCGGTGTTCGGAATGACGATGCACAAATGAGGAATGACCAGACTGTATCCGTGATATCCGTTTGATCCGTGGTTGTACTCGTCGAGAATCGACATTCGTGAACCGAGGAAAAGGGATTTCCGAGATAGAAGGCAAAGGCGCGATGGGTAGCGCCGAGCAAGGCGGGAGCCGAGAGAGTTCAATCGTGCTCCGATGACAGCCCGTATTCGAAATTTTGAACAGGGCATTCAGCTGTGCTGGTGGATCCTTCTGGCAGTTGTCATTGCCGTGGTCGTATTGATCTGAATCCATTTCCTTGCAATTCCGCTTGAACGTGATGAGGGCGAATACGCCTATGCGGGCCAACTCATGCTGCAGGGAATCCCGCCCTACCGATTAGCTTATAACATGAAGTTCCCCGGAGTTTACGCTGCATACGCTTTGATGATGTGGATCTTTGGCGAAAGCAGCGCCGGCATCCACCTTGGCCTGTTGATTGTAAACATCGCCAACATCGTAATTGTATTTTTGATTGCGCGGCGACTGACAGGTTTGATAGCCGGCATCGCCGCGGCGGCCAGCTACGCGATTCTCTCGGCTAGCCCGTCGGTACTCGGACTGGCTGCGCACGCGACACATTTGTAATGTTGCCGACCCTTCTCGGCGCTCTCGTGTTGTTGAAGCCGGTTTTAACAAAAAGATGGTGTTCGTTAGCGAAAGCCTTTCGGCGGTCATCACTCTTTTCCATCCAAAATCGTGCTTGTGGTCGCGTAAGACGGCCATTCCAGCTTTCCCGGCACACAGCGCAATGATTTGTCTTTTAAGGATTGTGGCAGGAAAACGTATCGACGAAGCCCTCGTGGCGAAAGTAGTCGCGGCGCCCTCGCCACGATTGCATACCTGTGAGATGGCTCGTAGTAACACACCACACTACTTGACCCGAAAAACGAGATAAGGCTCCGGCGGGATTCGGGCAAACAGCCAGGGCAACGGGCCCCATCTGCTCGAATAAAATCCAGCACCCGTTTCTGGACTCATTGTTGCCAACAAAAACTGGGGAAAATTAACTTGCTCCATCCGACCAGGTGTTGCCGGCAGACTGATATTGGTGTTATTCACTGGAATGATAACTAGATCACCAGAAACTATCCCGCGCTCATTCTGGTCCACCGGCTTTGCCCTCCATTGCTCCATATAGTATTGGAAGCCCCAATGTCCCTCGAACCATACCGTCCCTGGCTCGGTCTGGAATCGTTTCTGGAAGTAGCTGGAGGCCAGCCGTGCCGTATTGGCAACCTTGTAATCGGCCGTTGTAACTAAAAGTGAAACCAGCGCGGCCGGGAGAAGTGGCCACCAAAGCGTGCGACCATTACTTGCCTGGGAGGTGTTGAAGCGTCTGAGCAAGAGAATCATCACCGCGGGCGCCATCGGTAGGAGCGTTCGAGCGGTGATAGACCAGTTCATAATTGCAGCGAAAAAGAAGGTCCCGATTACCCAAAGGCTGAGCAGAACCGAATCCGCTGTTCGCCGCTGGGCGACATCGGTCACCGCCAGCGCAAGAATCGCAATGCCGATGGTAGCAAACAAAGCTTCGGGGGCCGTGATCGCGATGGAACCGGTCGCGAGTCCGCGGCCAATGCCGAAATAGAGTAGCAGGAGCAGGGCGACGAAGATCGCGAGTCCGCTGATGAGAACGCGCCGTGACTTAAGGAAGGGCACATAGAAAACAGCTGGAAATAGACAACCGCCGGTGAACGAAAGCCCGATAATAAATTGCGCAAACAAGTGCTTCTCCGCGCTCCTCCTATATTTCCACGGATAAATGATAGCGTTGCTGAAAAGGCCCTCACCGTATTTGGCTTTCGTCATTACTTCATACATAATGATGACCGTGACCGGGATGAGAAGAAACAGAAGTCGGTAAGTGAAGCGGCGGTCTCGCACCAAAGTATAAGCCGCCAGAAGCGGCACCAGACTGGCTCCAAAGTATTTCGTCAGCGCGGCCGCGGCGGCGAGAACGGATGCTAAGAGAAGAAACCGGTAGCTATGACGCTCGAGCCCACGCAACCAGCTCTCGACTGACCACACCCACAGTGCCAGCAGCCAGACATCGCACATTACTCCCGTTGCCGAGACCAGGAAGACGGGCGTGAAAAGCGTAAGAAGGGCGGCAAGTAGCGGTGAATCGCAAAGGCGCCGCGCCAGAAAGAACGTTCCGAGTGTGGCCGCGACTGCTGGAACGAGGAAAGCGCCATGCATTGCCGGCTCGCTCCAACCAAGGAAGGTGGCGGCCAGGGCCATGTAATACGAACTTAAAGGGGGATTTTGCATGACCGAAAACATTGGCTGAGCAGTTTCATACCAGTTCAGCGAGAACCCGTACGGGTCGCCCGGATGCTGAGATACTTGCTGCGCCATCCACAGGAAAAGCGGATCGTCGATGTGAAAGGCTTTGTTCAGAAATGGAGCGAGAGCAGCAATCACCGCAAAGATGGCGAAGAACGCATCGCGAGTTGCCGAATTCTTCACCCCCAAACTAATAGCAGGTTAAACGTCAACCTGGAAGCGTGTAAGTATTCTTTGTAGAATCGGCGATGAAATGACCGTTTGCATTCCGCCGGGTTGGGGCCAATGCGCTGAGAGAGCGCCTCTTGGGTGTGATACGAAGCACCGTCTGTGTGGGCGATCCGCGCATGTAACGCGCGCGTGGAATGAGTCACACAGCAATCTCCGTCTCTGTATTTTCGCTCTGTTACAAGAGATACCGAAGTCGATGATTGACGGGCGACAGTTCCGTCGCTCAATCTCAAGACGCATGTCATTGAAGCGAATACCGAAACTTGGAATAGAAACGGCGGCAGCGCTGATTGGTACCGCTTTCTCCGCCATACTGCTGGTGCTGACGGCGATGAATGCCGGGCCGTTGTGGCGTGATGAAACCAACACCTTCAATTTGGCGCACATGCCCTCGCTCCGAGACATCTGGAACAACCTGCAGTTTGACTCATGTCCCCTGCTCTGGCCGCTCGTGGTGCGCGGATTCGGCATGTTGGGGCTGACCAACGGCGATATGGGCATCCGTATTTTGGGGCTGGGTGTTGGTTTGTTCTTTCTGACCTCGCTGTGGCTGTGCCAGCGTTGGATTGGGGGACGCGCGCCAACTTTGAGTATCGCGTTGCTGGGCGGTTTGCCCGCGTTCGTTTTTGTCGTGGGAGCGAATCGCGCCTACGGTCTGGCAGGTTGCCTGCTGGTGCTCAGTTTCGGCACGATCTGGAGGATCCTGGAGTCTCCGACCAAGTCACGGACGCTTTCAGCAGGTTTTATCTGCCTGCTGTTCACCCAATCTCTCTATTATGACGTGATCTTTCTCGGGGCGATGCTGTCCGCTGGAGCCCTGGTGGCAATTCAACGGCAACAGTGGAAAGCATTTTGGGCAATGGCGGGCATCGGTTTGGTGGCAGGCGCATCTTTGTTGATTTATCTGCCGATCTTCCATCAGCCTCCGGAATACCTGTCGCTTGTGCGCTCGCCGTTCTTTACTGCTGCAACCCTTTGGAACGGGCTCGGCGACGCTCTGGCCGCGCGGAGTAGTGCCAACCCTAACGGTGCCAACGGCCCGCAGATCTGGATTTGGATCGGGCTTTTGTTGGCGGGCATCATAGTCGCCCTGATAATGCAACGAAGTCGCGTACGCCAAGGGCCAAAACCGGAAGGTGCTTCGAATGGTGCCAATCGGGAGTGGTCCGACCGGGCACTGTTCTGTGTCACCAGCGTGTTTCTGGGAATTATCGGGTATACTGGGTTCCTGCTGAAATTGCAGTTTTTCGTGCAGTCATGGTATTACGTCGAAATTCTAACCCTCTGCGCCATTTCCCTCGACGGCATCTTAACTGCGAGCTGGCCGGCGCTGCGTCCCTGGGGGTTGATGCGCATTGTATTCCTGATGGAAATGATGGCGTTAAACGCCAGGCCGGCGTGGGCGGAAGCGCACACCCGTCGGAGCAATCTAGATGTGGTTGCCGCTTTCCTCAGCGACAACGCTTCAGCGGGCGACCTCATCGTGGTCCGGGACGCATGGGAGGGTATCACGTTCAACCGGTATTACCGCGGCCGCGCTCAATGGCTCAGCGTACCTCTGATCGATTCGCACGAGTTATATTGCATTGATCCAGTAATGGCAGAAATGAACCAACCGGAGGCGATGACACCGGTGTTACATGCAATAACCAAGACTCTGGCCAGCGGCAACCATGTTTGGGTGGTGGGGAGCATACCCATGGCGCGTTGGAAGGATGCACCACCCGGGCCAACTCCGCTGCCGCCCCTGCCGTCCGAAATGCGCACCCGATGGTGGTTGGGGTCGTATTTATATTGGTGGAACCAACAGGTCACAACGCTCCTGCTGGATCACGCGCAGCAAGGAAAGGCTGAAACAATTGCTGCGCCCGGACCGGTGAACCATTTCGAAAACGTTTCAGTCGTACGATTCACCGGCTACAAGCCTGAGACCGAATGATCCGATAGGCTATCGCGGTGCCGTTCTCCTCACTTACGATGCAAGCGACCCTAACAGGCTTCGAACCCGTGTTACGACTGTGAGAACAACACAAGCGCCCAAAGCTTGCCGGTGTGCGAGTGACTCAGCCCGTCCTGAGCCTCGAGCAGCCATAAGTCGCAAGAAATCTATAATTACGTTTTCCGTTCGATGACGGATAGCGGAAGGTAATAGTCGGTGCGTTCCCGTGATACGATATTGACAAGCCCGTCCAATCGGAAGTCCTCCGCCGCGTATCTGTGCATCCATTTGACGATTTCGGTGTCAGAATTAGGCCGCCTTAACCAGGACGTTCTAACCGCGACAAGGACCAGATATTTTGGCCGCGCGGCCTCTATTTCCCGCATCAATTCGCGCTGCATTTGCCCGGCAAACCTTTGAGGCTCCATCAATCCATACGTGTAAATGTAGCCAGTGGCGCAATGCCGATCCGCATAAAAGTAAATTTCGGGTTCCGCTGGACTGTCGTATTGCTTGCATGAAATTGCCGCGTCGCGTGTGTCACGTAGGAAGAAAAGGTCGGACACCTGAGGAACAAAATTTGCAATTTTCGCATCTTGCCGAAAAAATCTTGTGACTTCTTGATATCTCGACAGAGAGATCAATGTTTACCATCTTATCATCGTGACCTCCAGTCTGGACCTGACCGACCTGAACAGCCTTGCGCAGGCGAGGCGACGCTGCGCGGCCAAAATTCTTGAGCTCTACAAAATGGCTAACGCAGGCCATATCGGGTCGTCGCTCAGTTGCCTCGAGATTTTGGTCGATCTTTGTTTTGGCCGAATGGAAAAGGAGGACGTCCTTGTGCTTTCCAAGGGTCACGCCGCGGCTGCACTCTACACAACGCTTTCATTGTCGGGCCGATTGCCGGAGACAGAACTTTCTACTTTCTACAAGGATGGCACGGTTCTGTCCGCCCACCCCCCGTGTTCAGGCGCGATTCGGGCCATCCCGTTCGGGACCGGCAGTCTCGGTCACGGTTTGGGTCTCGCCTGCGGGATTGCGTTTTCGTGCCGTTTTACCGGGAAATCATTCAAGGTTTTTACAGTGTTGTCAGACGGCGATTGCAATGAAGGGTCCACTTGGGAGGCCGTGTTATTCGCCAGCCAGCAGAAGCTATCCGCCTTGACTGTTGTCGTCGACCTAAATGGTGTCCAGGGAATTGGGTATACAAAGAATATTCTTAACCTAGAGCCTATCGTCGATAAGTGGACATCATTCGGCTTCGCAGTTGCGGTCGCCGAAGACGGCAACGACTTCGGCAGTCTTTCCCAGGCCCACAAGGCGGTAAACAACTCAACCGTGCCGCGATGCATCATCGCCCGAACCGTCAAAGGTCACGGAATCTCTTACATGGAGAACCGTGTGGAATGGCATTATTTACCGATGAAAGATGAACATTACGCGCAGGCGTTATCCGAGCTTGCGGATGCTGGCCTAGATTAACCTTGGTCTAAGACGTCTATGCGTAAAGAATTTTCAAGCTGGATCGAGAACTTTGGCCGAAATGAGAGCCGGTTCATCTTCCTCACCGGCGATCTCGGTTTTGCAGCGCTCGAGAACGTGCAGGCAGCGCTACAGGAACGTTTCGTAAACATGGGCGTCTGCGAGCAAAACATGATATCGGTGGCTGCGGGACTTGCTCAGCAAGGGCTAATCCCCCTTTGCTATAGCATAGCACCGTTCGCGGTTTTCAGGCCCTATGAGCAGATCCGAGTTGATCTGGCCTTGCACCAAATGAATGTCAAGATTGTAGGCAACGGCGGCGGTTACGGCTACGGGATCATGGGAGGGACTCATCATGCTCTTGAGGACATCGCCGTCCTATCTGCCTTGCAGCACTTCGCTTGCTTCATCCCGCTGTGCAATTCGGACGTGGACGGCGCGTGCGCCGCGCTTTTCCGGTATGTCGGGCCTTCCTACCTCAGGCTAGGTTTTGGGGTGTGGCCCGATGATGCCGGAGAGCTAGAGGGATTCAAGCCCATAAGGAAGCTGGCCGGCAGTCGGCCGGCACCCCCGAAGGCGACGATCGTTGGTCTCGGGCCGGTTCTGCTGAATGTACTTCCCTGGATATTGGAAAGGAGAGTGACCGATGTTTTCGCTGTTTCCCAAATGCCGCTCGCCGATCTTTCGGACGAATTGCTCGCGAGTCTCCGAGCATCCGGTTTACTATGGGTGATAGAGGAGCATCGAGCTCGCGGGGGCTTAGGGGAGCACTTGGCGGCGCGCATGGCGCAACAGGGAGTTCCATTCCGCCTTCATCACACATACGCGGTTGGCTATCCCGATGGTCTGTATGGCAGCCAATCATATCACCAAACTCGTTCGGGTCTCGATCCTGTTTCATTGCAGCAAACGTTCCAGCGGTTGTCCGCTTAGATAACGCGAATGTCTGCCAACATCACCCATCAAGACGGCGACCTTTGCTCGGACACGTGGACTGAAGTTGACCGCGAGGACGTACAAAAGCTTTCTGGTCCGATATGGGTCGTAGGCGCTTCAGGTTTTATCGGGGCTAAGCTTTTCTTCTCGCTCGCTCGAACCCGCTCCGACGTTTTCGCGGTCTCAGATCTCGTTGAGAGCAGTTGGCGCCTGCTGCATTCCCCTTATGGCAACCGGATAGCTTGTGACATTACTCGAATACAGGATGTGAATGCGGCTATTCGGAAACACCGGCCGCGGACTATCTTCAATCTCGCCACCTACGGTGGTTACGAGCGGCAGAATGTGGCGGCTCAGATTCATGCGGTTAACTACATGGGCACATTCAATCTGGTAACGGCGCTGCGCGACGCCGGATGTGACGCATTCGTTCAGGCAGGTACATCTTCGGAATATGGCCTGAATTGCGCCGGCCCAGATGAATCGGCACCGCTAGAACCTAACAGCGATTACGCTGTCTCGAAGGTGGCGATAAGTTATCTCATGAACTATTACGGTCGATTGCAGAACTTTCCTTGCACGCATCTGCGGATCTATTCGGTCTATGGTCCGTGGGAGGAACGTGATCGTCTCGTGCCGCGCCTAATCAGCCTGGGACTGCAAGGGAATTATCCGCCACTAGTCGATCCTCATATCTCTCGCGATTTTATTTACGTTGATGATTGCACGAGGGCTTTTGTGCGCGCCGCGCTCACCACCTGCCGCTCGGCACCCGGAGAAGTATTTAATATCGCCACAGGTACCAAGACATCGCTCGGCGAAATCGCACTGCTGGTGCGTACCCTCTTTAGTATACCGGAAGAGCCAGAGTTCGGGTCGATGCCGAATCGCAGGTGGGATCTCTCGAATTGGTTTGGCGATCCTCACCTGGCTCGTGAAAAACTGGGCTGGACCCACAGGCACAGCCTAGAGGACGGGCTTCGGCTCACTGCGGAATGGGAGCGCCTCGCAGACTCGCAAATCCGTTTTGGTATCTTACCACGGAAACCGGAACGCCTCTCGGCTATCATCGCATGTTATAGGGACGAGCAGGCGATACCGATCATGCACGAGCGCCTGACGCAAATCTTCGCGCAGCTAGGCGTAGACTATGAGATTATTTTTGTTAACGATTGCAGCCCCACAAATGACGAAGCGGTGATTCGCCAACTGTGTGATCAGGATTCCCATGTCCTTGGCGTTTCCCACTCGCGGAATTTTGGTTCACAAAGTGCCTTTCTGAGCGGGATGGAGATCGCAACCGGCGACGCAGTTGTTCTTCTGGATGGCGACCTTCAGGATCCGCCAGCGATGATAGAAGCGTTCTATCGCCAGTGGAAAGAAGGTTATGAAGTGGTCTACGGGATACGTAGCAAGCGCCAAGCTTCGTGGTATATGCAATTGCTTTACAAGGCGTTTTACCGCGTTTTTAAACATCTTTCGGAGGTCGAAATCCCACTTGATGCCGGAGACTTTTCACTGATCGACCGGAAGGCGGTCGAACATTTGCTCCGTTTTCGCGAGCGCGATCTATTTGTCCGTGGCTTGCGGGCGTGGATCGGTTTTAAACAGGCGGGGGTGTCGTATGAGCGGCCGGAGCGCATGTTTGGGCGAAGTACGAACAAGTTTTTAAAGAATGTCTGGTGGGCCAAGAAGGGCATATTTTCATTCAGTCTCAAACCGCTCTATTACATTCAGGGATTTGGCCTTCTCATTTTTGCCGTCAGCATCGGTCTGGCGCTATTCTATTTGTTTTACTACCTCTTGCACCCATCGGCGCGGGTGCCAGGCATCACAACAATCGTATTACTGATACTGGGCTTGAGCGGTGTTCAGCTTCTGTCGCTCAGCATTCTAGGCGACTACCTTGGCAAAGTGCTTGAGGAGGCCAAGGCCCGTCCTCGTTTCATCCGTTCGAAAATAATCAAGGGCGCCGACACAATCAGCTCTGAGACCGAAATCGAGTTACTGATCAAGGACTGCAGAGCAACCGCGACAGCACGGAGCAATGTCAAGTATAGTTGACGAACGCGGGTTCAATCAGGGTTATCAATTAAGCATTGCGCAAAAAGCCCGACTGCTGCGGCGGGCGAGAGCAATAGTTTCGGAAATGCGCCTACCCGCGGAGCGTAACCGCAAGCTCGACGTGCATATCCTTGAGCTGGGCTGCGGAACGGGTGAGCTCGCCTTTGAACTCGCAAAGATCGCCGGCGCGCGTGTAACGGGAGTTGACCGTTCCCAAAAGTTTATCGACTACGCGAGTGCCAACTATCACCAGCCGAATCTTCGCTTCCTGGTCGCAAATTTCAGCGACTCCTCGCGCGGAGCTGCTCAGGAAAAATATGATTACATCGTTGGCAATGGAATCCTACATCATCTTTACTATCGGCTGGACAAGTTTCTGCCAACACTGGCGTTTTGGCTTCGCCCAGGCGGCCGACTGATCTTTTGGGAGCCTAACTTAAAAAACCCCTACCTCTTTCTAATCTTTAAGGTAGCTCCATTACGACACATGGCACGCCTTGAGCCGGAAGAAATGGCATTCACACCACGATTTATTCATCGGAAGCTGACCGCCGCGGGTTTTTGTCAGGTCCGGGCTGTCACGCGCGACTTCCTGTTGCCCAATACGCCGGCGAGTTGGATTTCATCCCTAGTCAAAATCGGCGATTTTCTGGAGAAGGTGCCGGTGGTAAGGGGATGCGCACAATCCATATTTCTAACTGCGACTGCGAGCTGACCGAAGATCGCTCTGTGGAGCGAGTTCAGGCGAAGACTGACCGGTGCAATTGCCAGGCTTTAAGAAAAAGCTAAGTCGCCCAAACGCCAGTCTCACGTCATCCGTCGTGCGACGATAACTGTCACCGCGCATCCGAATTTGTTCACAAGAGGGAGAGCTTCAACGACCGGCTCCAGGGCTTTCATGGTTCGTGCGATCACAGGCGGACAAAACATCGGCACAAATCCAGCGAACCGTTGGTAAACGATCACGCCGCCGCTCTCTTCGATCCAGTGTCTCATCTGGGTCGAAGTATACGATTTTTCGTTATGCTCTCGATGGTAGCGTGAAAGCTTTTCAATGACCTTAAGACCGAAATTATTTCCGTTTGGCTCGTGGATGACAATTTCGGGCGCAACACGAAATGCTTCGCGGATGACATCCTTCGGGTTGTCGTCGTGGTGCAAAATGCTCTGGACAAGTGCAACGTCGAAGCTGTTGTTCGAGAATGGCAGTTGGTGCGCATCGCCGACGAGAAATTTGACCGGCCGATTTTCTTTATTTGTATTCGCGACCGCGATGGCTTGACCCGCAGGGTCAAGGCCGACCATTGATTTTGGTTGAGCTGTATCCCAAAACCGAATTGTGTAGAAGCCGTCGCCGCAACCAACATCCACGACTGAGCGATTGCAGAGACGCTCTGTTGCAAGAATCGCGTCTGTCGAACGTTGAGTGGCGAGCCGACAACTTAGTTGAACACTCTTAGTGTAAAAGTAACCCTTATTGGTTTCGGCATCACGATCGAACACATCCACGTTTTTCCTTTGGACGCTGGTCGAGAGTGAGTGTTCGGGTACGCTCATTCGTTGTGAGAAGTCTGTATTGTAGTGAAGAATTATCCACGCTGAAAAGTAAAGTCTTCGCATCTCACGTGACTTTCAAGTGCGAGCGGCAGTTCCGAGCAGAGCCAGGTAATCGAGGCCGTGCGCGGATTTCGTTGCTAGGCAGCATGCCCTGGTAGATGACATGATGGGGATTGTTGGATCCGGTTTTTGGACCTACACCCGGCAATCTGAATAGTGTTTATCACACTGAGTTGTCCTCATACGAGAGAACGCGCTGCCAGTTCAATGGCGGCGGATGCACGATCAATCGTTTCGTCAGGTCGCCGGCGGATTAAGAGACAATGAATTTTTTCGAGTTGCTTCATGGGGGATACGTTCACAGAAGACGCATTTCAGTCCTCAGTGAGTGTGCTCAAGTCTAATGCCGCGGAACGCCAGCGTCCTTGCCGTTGGGTTAGTGATCGCCGCTTGCCCGCGTCATTGCCGACAAGCGACCGGATATTTTGATTGATGGGATCGATGTTCGCCTACGCGCCGATGCTGCCTTTCCCATAAAGGCGTTCGACGGCAAATCCATACCATTCCACGAAAGCAGCTTCGATGTTGTGATGCTCGTTGATGTGCTTCATCAAACCGACGACCCGATCGGCCTGCTTCGCGAAGCAGTGCGTGTCGCGCGACAGGCGATTGTTATCAACGATCACCTGCTTAAAGGGGGCGCTTGCTTACGCGACGCTGCGACTAATGGCGCTTTTGTTTTCTGTAGCCACGGCTCTGCCTGGCACGCCGAAGCGTGGCGAAGGCGGGTGAGCTGTCACCTCCGCCCTCGCCGAAACGAACTTTGTTTTAACCACGAACTCCGAAAGTTTTCGCGAGCGGGTAGACACGAATGGCTTCGCTGACGTGGAAGCGTTAAATCGTTAAATCGTTGAATCGTTAAAGCGGGTTGTGGAGCCAATCGATTGCTGCAGTGGCAGGCGTGTCGCGTGCAGGGGAATTGCAGCCCGAACGCTTTCGGGGCTCCCTGTACAGAAAATCCCCCCGGAATACCGCGGCCCGAATTAGAGATTGCGAAATTCTTCTTCGGTTAATCCCGCCTGTTTAAGAATACTGCGGAATGTTCCTCTTGGGACATCCTCGGTATGCATTGCGACGTAAGTCTGTCGCCCGTCCTCGTGACGCAAGACGACGTGCGATCCCGACTGCCGCTTGACTACAAAACCGGCTCGCTTTAGCCGGGCGAGGACCTCACGCGCTTTGTAGGGCACTTTCGGAAATCTCTACCGTTGAGAAGAAAAATTCCGAAGGCAGATCGATGACTTCGCCGGCTGCCTTTTTTTCTGCAAGCCAAAGCTTAATCAGATCCTCTGCCGCAGCGCGCGCTCCTTCAATTCCTAGCCCGTGTGTCGTCAGGCCCAGCGCTGGTACGTGGGCATAATAAAAGCCATCAGGCAGTTCGCCGCTAGGCGCTTTTTCCACGAGGATCCCGTACGTCATTGAACTTCTCTAGCAAGATAGAGTCGCAGCGCTGGTCTTGCCATCTTGTTCTTCCATCATGTCCAGCACACGAAAACGTTCGTCAGCGCGACGATCGCAATCGCGAAGCAGGTCGGCCTCTTCTTCCAGTTCGAAGATGGCAACGACGTTCTTTACGCGACAGCTTTGGAAGCTCAGCAATCATTTCGGATGCGCTCACGTCGCAAGGTAAGTTACGCAGAGACGATTTCAACCGTCTCCCGAGAACTGATAAACGCGGTAAAACGCTTCACAGGATTTACCGCCGCCTTTGCGTGATGCTTCGGGTGATCTACAGCTGCTCGGTCCGAACGCTTACGTGGGTTGCCGGCGCGATAACTGGTTTTGCGCGGGGAGCATCGGGGATCGGTTCGACCATCCACTTCCAGCCGGAGTGGCCATTTTTATCGAAGGTCCAGGCTGCGCCACCGCGTTTCCAGATTTCCATTCGCCAGTAAGTGTTGTTGGCCGGAATTGCGAATACATACGTGACAGCGGCCGTTATGATTACTCCGCACAGCGCTCCAATCAGAAATGTACGGATCATTTTTCTTTTCCCCACACCTCCCTAATAAGGCATCGAAGCTCGGTAGCAAGCGGGTTCCTTTCGTGACTGGTTGAAGGGTTGAAGTGTTGAAGCGGGTTCGCTGTGCTCGCGCTCTCTGTTCGCTGCGGTTTGTTCGAAGCCGCGGATCAACACCCATCGACACGGATGAGCAGAAATGATCCGCCTTCGCGGGAGGCTACGGCCGACAGTCGAATGCCGAATGTTGAGTAACGAAAGGAATGGCCAAGACCGAACCCCAAATGCGTGCAATCTGTGTCATCCGTGGTTGAATCTCAGCTTGGTGTCTATTCGTTGTTGAATCTTCGTCGCCGGTCGACACCGATGCAACACGCGCGAGGTGGATGCAGTTTTCGAATGACAAGTTGAATAAACCGCGAGGCAGCTAAGTCGAACGCCTCGTAACATTTTTATCATTATGAAAAAATTTCTACTTGCATTAAGCATGCTGGCTTTTGTTGTGTCGGCTCTTCCGCAAGCGCGGGGTGCGGACGTTTCGATCGATTTCATTTACGATAATCTTTCCGGGGGGAACTGGATCGAGGCCGAAGGTTACGGATACGGCTGGCAACCGGACGTCGCAGTGAGCGATCCAAACTGGCGCCCGTACGCCGACGGCTACTGGGCTTATACCGACTACGGTTGGACCTGGATTTCTTACGAAGACTTCGGCTGGGCCACCTACCACTATGGTCGCTGGGCGACTCTCGCCGATTACGGCTGGGTCTGGTTTCCGGGAAGCGATCTTGATTGGGGACCGGCCTGGGTCTCGTGGCGGACCGGTGGCGATTACATTGGCTGGGCGCCTTTGCCTCCACGCGGGCTGGGCATCGTTTACGAAGGGCAGCCAATCGGCGCGCGCGTGGACGTTGAATACGATATCGGCCCGCAATACTACAATTTTTGTGACGTTCGTTTTATCGGTGAACCGGTCTTGCGGGATCGGATCTTTCCGCCAACGCAGAACATTACCTACATCACTAACACCGTGAACGTGACGAACATCACCGTTCAAAACAATGTGGTCTATAATTACGGTCCGGATATTAACGTGGTCAGCGCTTACTCCACCCGGCCGATTCAGCGGCTAACGATCGAGCGGCAGGCTGCGACTGATTTGTCCGCCGCGGCTAAATCCGGGGCGCTCACGAAGGTCCAAGGCAACAAGCTCTTAGTGGGTGCACCGAATAGACTGGTCAAGGCACCGCCCAGCGTTGCGCCGCCAGCTGTGAAAGCGAAAGTTGCACAACCAAAGTTCGAACACGGCTGGACTGGTGTTCAGAACAGAGCCGAACTGGAACAGAAGATTAAAACTGAAAATCCCAAGAACATTCCGCCGCCAACTCGTGCGGCCGCGCGGCCAGCGGGCAGCGCGTCACCCGGCATCGGCGAGAGTCCGGCTGCAGGCGGGGCAAGGCCGCCGATTTCGCCGGGCCCACGAGGTAAAGCTGGGCGAACACTCCCAGGCGCGACAGCAGCTCCCGCAGGTGGGTCGCCTGCACCATTTGAGCGAGGGAAACCAACGCTCGGTGGACGGCCGCGGCCCGGAGTCACGGCAGCGCCTCCTGGAGCAGCAGGCCTGTCGCCTTCACCATTTGAACGAGGGAAACCAATGCCCGGTGGACGGCCACGACCCGGAGTCACGGCAGCGCCTCCTGGACCAGCAGGCCTGTCGCCTTCGCCATTTGAACGCGGCAAAGGTAGACCAGGCGGGCGACCTCCGTTCCCAGGCGCGACAGCCAACCCGGCTGGAGCACCCGGCGTGACCGCGCCACCGCCACCCTCTTTCCGTCCATCGCCGCCTCCACCGGAACATGGTCGACCACCAGCGCGCAGGCTGGGCGAGAGTCCGGGTCCCGCGGGTGGTAATGAGAATATCTCGCCGCAAGATCGCGGCAACGGACCTGAACGTCAGCGCTTCGGCACTCCGGCGCCAATGGGCGCAGCGGAAGGCCAGCGCCGCGGTGGGGAACAGCGAACGCCACCGACAGTGCGTCCTGACGGTCCGCCGCCTGCGGGCGGACCTCCTGGCGAAGCGCGCGGCGCGAGAGAAAGAGGGCAGGGCGCCAACGCTCAACCTGGGGGACCGCCACTGAGAGGCGGAGGACAAGCTACAGACGAACAGCGCGGCGCGCGGCAGCCAGAGCGCGGCCCTAATCAGCCGGAGCGTGGAGGCAAAAAGCCTGAGAAAGGAACGCCACCGCCGGGTCCACAATAATTCTGGCAGAATTTTTGCAGCGGCTCCGGAACGAAAACTCCGGAGCCGCTTTTTTGTCTGAGTGCGAGGTCCGCGTTATCCCAAAAGCTTTGGAAAGCGTTTCCCGCCGAAGGTGCCATCTCAACGCGAGCCTGGGGCACCGCCCCCAGGAATTCAGGGTCGGATTAAACAAGCGCTGAAAGCGCGACTCATTTCGGTGGTGAATCGCGCTTTCAGCGCTTGGTTTGGATACTATTCGCATTCCTGGGGCGTTGCCCCAGGCTCGTCGAAGAGGAACGCCGTTGGCGTTAAAAGCTTTCCCCAAAGTGACGAGAGCGTCACCGCTACAACAATTCGGCAATCTGCACTGCGTTTAAGGCCGCACCCTTGAGCAGTTGATCGCCTGAGACCCAAAACGAGAGCCCATTTTCAAAAGCGCAATCGAGCCGCACCCGGCCGACCTGGCAATTATCTTTCCCAGCCACGGTGAACGGCATGGGATAACGATTGCTGTGCGGTTCGTCCACCAGTTCCAATCCCGGCGCCTTCGACAAAATTTCGCGTGCTTGTTCCACTGACAATGGTCGCTGAAATTCGGCGCTTACCGCCACTGAATGCGCGCGGTAAATTGGGACGCGAACGCACGTTGCCGAAACGCGGAGAGCTGGCGAATGCATGATCTTGCGCGCTTCGTCCTGCATTTTGACTTCTTCTTTTGTGTAACCGCTCTCGAGAAATGAATCGATGTGCGGCAACACATTGAAAGCGATTGGATGAGGATAAACTCCAGCCTTAGGTGTAACCGAAGCTGGAATCGTCTTGTCCGCCGTAGCTTCCGGGGAGGTGGATGATCCCGGTTTACCGCGAGACTTCGGTCCGCGCACCGCGTCTCTCGTCTGCCGGGTTAATTCTTCGACCCCTCGGGTGCCGCTGCCGGAAACGGCCTGATAACTTGCGGCAAAAACGCGGCGGACGTGAAAGATCCTGTGTAGCGGATAGAGTGCCATCAGCATGACGGTGGTCGTGCAATTTGGATTTGCGATTATCCCGCGGTGGCGGCGCACGTCGTCCGCGTTGATTTCCGGAATCACGAGCGGCACATGAGGCTCCATTCGAAATGCCGAAGATTTGTCGATTGCGATCGCATCCGACTGACACGCGATCGGAACAAAATTTCGGGAAACATCGCCGCCCGCGCTGAAGAAAGCGATATCGATCTTGTCGAAGGATCGATCGTCAAGTTTTTCTACGGGGACGGATTCACCCCGAAATGGAACTGATTTGCCTGCGGAGCGGGCTGAGCCAATAGCGCGCAGGCTTGCCACGGGAAAATTTCGCCGTTCCAACACGCGCAACAGCTCAGTGCCTGCTGCACCAGTCGCGCCCACGACAGCAATGTGATAATTTCCCATGAGCATGTCGATTGTAACCTTAGGCCCACGTTGTGCAAAACAGAGAGGGCAACGGATCGTGGCGGCCTATTCTTGAGCGCTATGACTCGTGTGTGCGTCCGCCAATCTTTTTGATCCCGACCGGAGATGAAGAACATACATGTATCAATTCGGGATCAGCGGCTCACATTGAAAGACAACGAGACGCCGATTCGCACTTACCCAGTGTCCACGTCGCGGTTCGGCGTTGGTTCGGAGCAGGGGAGCATGAAAACGCCCACGGGCCAGTTTTGCATAGCGAAGAAGATTGGGGGCGAGATGCCGGGCGGCACAATTTTTCGAAGCCGCGTGCCGGTCAATTCCAACGAACCGCTTCCTTCGACCGAGGATCTGGTCATGTCGCGCATTTTATGGCTCGACGGGTTGGACGAGCAGAATGCGAATACACGCGACCGTTTCATCTACATCCACGGTACTAAACATGAGGACAAGGTCGGCAGTCCCCACAGCTGCGGCTGCGTTAGAATGCGGAACGCGGATGTAATCGAACTGTTCGATCTCGTGGATGAAGGCACGCCAGTCGTAATTGAGGCATGAATTATCAATAAAATTGCGAGTAGCAAGTTGAAGCGTCCGCGCTACAATCTTCCCGATCATACATCCAAACCAGGGAAGAGAAACGTTGCTTCCGTATGATCCCGAACGGGTACTGCAGCTTGCGGCGAAAGGAGGCGAGATAATTTGAAATTTGTAAAAGCAATTTTGGTTGTGGCTATTTTAGCCACTGCTTTGAGTTTTGGTGCTTGCGCTCAAAGAAAGGAAACTGTGACCACAAGCGCGGGAACGACCGGTTACGCGAAGTAATCCGGCACCCCGTTTGTCGTGATCAAAAAAGTTGAGAAAAGCATTGCTTCCCCGTGGTTCACCGCCTAAACAGACCGGAGCAACTTGCGGCGAAAGGAGGCGAGATAGATTGAAACTATTGAAAGTGATCATGATCGCGGTCGTAATGGCCAGCGCTCTGGGACTAGGGGCTTGTGCGCAACACAGGGAGGTGGTGACCCCACCTGCCCCGAAAAGCGGAAAATAGATCCGGCATACGGCAATTTAATTCGGGCGGATTCGCCCAAAGGCCAGGTCGTGCTCCGGCCTGGCCTTTTTCTTTCTCCCATTCGCGCGGCTAAACGCTTTAACGTTTCAACGACCCTGAACATGTGTTTAGCGTCAAAGGCGCGCCACTCATCTCGAAGCCTGGGACAGCGTCCCAGGACTTGTGGATTGCTGAATCCATCAGCGCGGAAAGCGCGATTCGGCTTTTGGGCAAATCACCAAACAAAGTCCCACCAGTGATATCATTTCCTTTAGACACTGAATCGCGCTTTCAGCGCTGCATTCATGGATGATTGAATCCCTGGGGCGCTGCGCCAGGCTGAAGCTTGCGCGGCACCTTTGGCGCTAAACATGGACTTGCATCGGACGTGTGCGGCCTTTGTGCCTTGCCTTCACATGTTGCCCTTTTGCTACTAACCTGTAGCAATGGAGCTGAACGGCGAGCAGATTTCTCTTGTTCAACTCGCGGCGGTCGCTCTCGGAGCCGAGCCCGTTCACATTTCTTCGCTCGCGCGTCCGCGTATTCTGGCGTCGCGCAAAGTGATCGAACAGATCGTGGCGCGTGATGTGGTGGTTTACGGAGTCAACACCGGATTCGGCAAGCTGTCCGAGGTTCGGATTCCACAGAAGGACTTGCGCCAGCTTCAGCTGAACCTTGTCCGCAGCCACGCCTGCGGAATTGGAAATCCGCTGTCCAAGGCGGAGGTGCGGGCGATGATTCTGTTGCGCGCAAACGTGCTTGCGCTCGGCTTCAGCGGAGTTCGGCTCGACATTATTCAGTTGCTTTGTGAAATGCTCAATAGACGCCTTCATCCTGTCGTCCCGGAAAAGGGCTCTGTCGGTGCGAGCGGCGATCTCTCTCCGCTTGCGCATCTGGCATTGAGTCTTATCGGTGAAGGCGAGGTTTTTTTTGAAGCGCAACGGATGCCGAGCGCCGAGGCACTGAGACGGGCTGACTTAACGGCGCTCCAACTGGAAGCAAAAGAAGGCCTGGCGCTCCTCAATGGCACTCAGTCAATGCACGCGGTGGGTGGGCTGGCTCTTCTACGCGCGCTACGTGTCGCGCGTGTCGCTGATGTCGCTGGTGCGATGAGTCTCGAAGCGTTGAAAGGAACGCCTGCCGCTTTCGATTTGCGGTTACAGGATGCGCGTCCGCACCCGGGCCAGAAAGCTGTTGCCGAACATCTGTTGTCGCTGATGGAGGGCAGTGAAATTCGCGAGTCACATCTCACGGGCGATCCGCGTGTCCAGGACGCATACAGCCTGCGTTGCATGCCGCAGGTGCACGGCGCGGTGCGCGGTGCGCTGACCCATTGCGAGGAGGTTTTGCTCATCGAATCCGCATCGGCGACCGATAATCCGCTCGTATTTGCGGAAAGCGGCGAGGTGATTTCCGGCGGCAATTTTCATGGCGCGCCGCTTGCCCTGGGGTTCGATTATGCTGCGATCGCGGTTACCGATCTAATGAACATAAGCGAACGGCGAACCGATCGGCTCGTTAATCCCGATAAGAACGAAGGCCTGCCCGCATTTCTCGCACGACATCCGGGTTTGGAATCCGGTTTCATGACTGCTCAGGTCGTGGCTGCTTCGTTGGTCAATGAAGCGCGCGTGCTCGTGCATCCGGCGAGCAGTGACAACATCACCACCTCCGGTGGAAAGGAAGATCACGTTTCGATGGGAATGACTAGCGCGCTGAAGCTGCGATCGATTGTCGATCTTGCCGAAAATTTGCTGGCGATCGAGCTGCTTGCCGCTGCCGAAGGCCTGGAACATCGTCACCCGTTGAAAGCTGGAGTTGGCGTGGAGCGGGCTTTCGCTGCGGTTCGGAAAATCGCACCGCCGCTCGTTGGGGATCGCCCGCTCTCAGATGATATCGCGCGTGTTGCCGAAGCGATCCGCCAAGGCAAATTCGACAGCACCGCAAACTAGACGAGTGCGTTCAGCCTTGTGTGCCGAAAGCGACGCGAAGACGCATCGCACTCCAAAAGCACTTCGTGCGAAAACATGAATAGAGACCAAATTGATCTCACATATGTGATATAAAGTTGTCCCTAAGACTGAACTCCATCACAGCGGGCCCATTTCATTTTTGCGACAGCTTTAGGAGTGCGCACGCGTTCTCGCGTCGCTTTGAAATCGTTCAGCTCCGCAAGTGTAAGCGGATTGCTGAGAGGCGAGGAAGTTGCACATTGTAGTGTGAGCGGAAAACGAATCATCCACGCCCCCCGCGGCAGCGAACGGACCTGCAAAGGCTGGCATCAGGAAGCTGCAATGCGAATGCTGATGAACAATCTCGATCCGGATGTCGCCGAGAATCCGGATCAGCTGGTCGTGTACGGCGGAACAGGACGCGCTGCCAGAAGTTGGGAGGCGTTCGATGCGATCGTGCGTTCGCTGCGCGAGCTTGAAAATGACGAGACGCTTCTCGTTCAATCAGGAAAACCGGTTGGCAAATTCCGGACACACGATGAAGCGCCGCGTGTCCTCATCGCCAACTCCAATCTGGTCGGCCAATGGAACAATTACGGCGAGTTCAATCGGCTCGAACGAATGGGGCTGACAATGTATGGGCAAATGACAGCCGGCTCATGGATCTACATCGGCAGCCAGGGCATCGTGCAGGGAACGTACGAGACTTTTGCCGCAGCAGGTCGAAAGCATTTCGATGGTTCGCTCGATGGAAAATTTATCTTAACCGGCGGCCTTGGGGGGATGGGCGGTGCACAACCGCTGGCTGCGACAATGAACGGCGCGCTCTTTCTCGGCGTTGAAGTCGATCCGACGCGAATTGAGAAAAGATTGAAGAGCGGTTATTGCGACAAGATTGCATGGTCGCTGGATGAAGCACTGAAGTTAATCGATCAGGCGCGCAAGGATCGAAAATCGCTTTCTGTGGGTTTGGTTGGTAATTGCGCAGATGTTCTGCCTGAAATTGTGAAGCGCGGTGTCGTTCCTGACGTTCTCACCGATCAAACCAGCGCGCATGATGCGTTGAATGGCTACGTGCCGCATGGAATGTCACTCGAAGATGCGCTCGTTTTGCGCCGGACAAAGCCGGACGAATACATCGAACGCGCGATGAGGTCGATGGCGGTGCACATTGAAGCCATGCTGGCCTTGCAGAAGAAAGGCGCAGTCACATTCGATTATGGAAACAACATTCGCGCGCAGGCAAAAAAGGACGGCGTTAAAAATGCGTTCGATATTCCCGGGTTTGTTCCCGAATACATCCGTCCCCTGTTTTGCAAAGGACGCGGTCCGTTTCGGTGGGTCGCCTTAAGTGGTGATTCCGAAGACATCGCACGCACCGACAAACTCGCGCTGGAATTGTTTCCTGAAAACCAAACGCTGGCGCGCTGGATGAAACTCGCGAAGGAGCGGATTCAATTTCAAGGATTGCCTGCGCGGATTTGCTGGCTGGGCTACGGCGAACGTGCCGAGTTTGGCTTGGCGATGAACGAATTAGTGAAACGCCGCGAGCTCAAAGCGCCCATTGTGATTGGCCGCGATCACCTCGATTCCGGCTCTGTTGCATCGCCGAATCGTGAAACCGAAGGCATGCTCGATGGTAGCGATGCGATCGCTGACTGGCCGTTACTCAATGCACTCGTCAACACGGCAGCTGGCGCATCGTGGGTTTCGATCCACAACGGTGGCGGCGTCGGTATCGGTTTCTCGCAGCACGCCGGCATGGTTGTTGTCGCCGACGGCAGCGATAATTCCAAGCGGCGACTCGAGCGCGTCCTCACGAGCGATCCCGGAATGGGCATCCTACGGCACGCCGACGCCGGCTACTCCGGCGCCATCGAATTCGCCGCTGGGCACGACATCGACACCCCAATGAAGGCGCAGGTGCGCGATTGAGGGCTGAAGGCTGCTGTCGCTGGCAACTAGGTTATGTCATTGGCAACCGTAGTGTCTCGGCGATTTTGCGGGCGATAGCGACTCGGCGTTGCAGGGCTTACTTTCCCGCTGAGCCTCGCGAAATGGAAAAGCTATCTTTTCTGCTGCTCACTTTATGATTCTCCACACCGACCGGCCGGCGAGCCTGTTGGATTCCCTGGCATCGTTCTTATCATAGCAATCCTGAAAATATCCGAGCGGCCGCATGGGCACCGGCGCGGCTAATTCCATCAACTTTAGCCAGCGCAGCTTCGATTTCCTCGCAGACATGTGTTTCGATTCTTTGATCTTGAACTCCTTTGATTTGGATTCCTCAGAACGGGCTGATAAGCGGAATTCTTTCGCGGCGGTTGCGCCGGTAAGTGAGAAAATCGCGATCGGTTGTGAAGACAAGCGAATCCCGTTCCATCTCGGTCATGCGAACTAGGCAGGCATCCGCAAAAGACATGGGCACATCTCTGTAGCGCTCCATGTTGTCGAGAATTTCCTCCGAATGGTCGCAATATGAAAAGTCCGGATCGACGCGGACAAGTTGGTCCCTAAGCAATCCAGCAAGCGTGCTGGTCCCGCTGCGAACTGGAGCGAGAAGAAAAAACGCTTCGGAGATAACGGCTTCGCAGGACACTAACGGATGATGCAGGTGCGCGATTTGTTGCTTGCCCCACTCATGGTGAGTGTCTCGGCGATCAAGCAGGGCCGCAACCGGTCCCGCATCAATGAGAACGCGACGTGCCATACCCTCTCATCGGGGCCTTGTTGGTCGACAGGTCGCCGGGTCCGGAAAGCTTTCCTATGTAAGGCAGCATCGCATCCAATAGCGAGGCGGAATCGCCGTGAGCAGCGGAGAGCGCTTCGCGGACAATTTCCGACTTCGTACGTCTTGAGGCCGTGGCGATGGCCTCAAGGCGCGAGAATTCAGGTTTCGAAAGTTTTACTGTGATCGTCGGCATCGTTAATAACGTGTTACTGATTCTGTGAAGAGCAATACGCTGTACTGATGGCCCGCAAATGCGGGCTAGCGATCGAGTCGCGAAACATTTGCGACGGTTGCAGATTGCCGCTACAGGGGGGTGCGACCTAGCTGCGGAACTATGCAAATGTTGATTGAGTGCGTGCCGAATTTTTCTGAAGGACGCGATCAAAACATCATTCGCCAGATTACTGATGCAATTGAGTCAGTGGACGGTGTTTCGCTGCTCGATGTCGATCCCGGGGCAAGCACGAATCGAACGGTGGTGACTTTTGTCGGGGACCCTGATGCGGCAGTGGAAGCGGCCTTTCGCGGAATCAAAAAAGCGGCGGAGCTGATCGATATGCGCAAACACAAAGGCGCGCATCCGCGCATGGGCGCCACCGATGTATGCCCATTTATTCCAGTGAGCAACGTCACTTGGGAAGAAGCAATCGATTGCGCAAATCGCCTTGGAAAACGTGTTGGCGAGGAATTGAAGATTCCGGTCTATCTCTACGAAAAAGCAGCAGAACGTGAATCACGTTCGAACCTTTCGGTTATTCGCTCTGGGGAATACGAAGGGTTTTTTCAGAAAATTAAACAGCCTGAATGGAAACCAGATTTCGGGCTAGCCGTTTTCAATGAAAAATCTGGCGGGACGGTGATCGGCGTCCGCGATTTCTTGGTGGCTTACAATGTGAACCTGAACACAAAGTCTGTACGTCGCGCGACCTCGATCGCGTTTGACGTACGAGAGCAGGGGAGAGTGAAAACCGAAGACGGCATGCCTTCTGGCAAACCGGTTTTGGATTCAAACGGCGAACCCGTTCGAATTCCAGGAATGTTGAAGCACGTAAAGGCTATCGGCTGGTTCGTGAAGGAATACGGCATCGCGCAGGTCTCCATGAATCTGACCAACATTGAAGAAACACCGTTGCACGTGGCGTTCGATGCGTGTGTTGAGGCAGCATCGAAGCGTGGATTGCGTGTAACCGGCTCGGAGATTGTGGGCATGGTGCCGAAAAAATGTCTCGTCGATGCTGGTCGTTATTTTCTTCGTAAACAGCGTTGGTCACAGGGTGCTTCGGAAGAAGAACTGATTGATATTGCGATTCGCTCAATCGGCCTGAGCGAACTGAAACCTTTCGAGCCGAAAGAAAAGGTGATTGAATTGAAGATCGAATCTGCTCAGCAAAAGACGTCCCTGGTCAAAATGAATCTGCGGGAGTTTTGTAATGAAACGCTGAGCGATTCGCCTGCGCCAGGCGGTGGTTCCGTAGCAGCGGTGATGGGGGCGTTAGGTGCGTCGCTGGGTGGGATGGTGGCGAATCTTTCCGCCGGGAAACGTGGCTGGGACGACAAGCTCGCGTATTTCAGCGATTGGGCGGTCAAGGCGCAGCAACTTAAAGACGAATTGCTGTCGCTTGTGGATGAAGATACGGCCGCATTCAACAAAGTAATGGATGCGTTCGCGCTGCCAAAAGAATCGGCAGAAGAAAAGGCAGCACGTTCGAGAGCGATTGAAGAGGCGACGAAATATGCCTCCGAGGTTCCGTTAAAGGTGATGGAGACGGCACACAAGTCTTACGAACTGCTCTCCGAGATGGCGGACAAAGGAAATCCAGCTTCCATTTCAGATGTAGGCGTTGGCGCACTGGGCACGCGGGCCTGCATTGAGGGAGCGGCATTGAACGTGCGAATTAATCTCGGGCAACTGAAGGACGAGAAATTCAAAACGACGCTCGCTAACAAAGTGCAAGAAATCAGCGAGAACTCGGACACACAGTTCAAGAAGGTTAGCGAAATCGTGGAGAGCAAGCTCGGTTGAAGCGTTGAAGGCGCAAGTCCTCCTTGTCATGTTGAGTGAAGCGAAACATCTCTGATTGTCACTTTGGCGTTCCCAGAAGAACTGCTTTGAGATTCTTCTCCCGCGACTGCGGGATCAGAATGACAATGCCGTTCCTCTTTTAGCTCTTCAACGAATCATGGATTCACTTGCCGTTCTTCACGCTTCGCAATTGATCACGGTGGCAGGTCCGAAGCGACCGCGCGTCGGTGCTGAGTTGGCTGAATTGGCGGTTATCCGTGATGGCGGAATGCTAATTCGTGAAGGGAAGATCGAAATCGTCGGTTCAAGCGAGGAGGTCGCGAAGAACGCACGCGATGCGGAGATCATCGATGCCGGCGGCCGTGTTGTCCTGCCAGGATTTGTCGACGCGCATACACACTTGGTTTTTGCCGGAAATCGTCTCGATGATTTTGAGCGCCGCGCACACGGCGAGACTTACGAACAAATCGCCAAGGCGGGCGGCGGAATTTGGTCAACTGTAAAAAAAACGCGGGCCGCTAGCGGCGAAGACCTTTTCAATCAAGCACAAACACACGCGGAATGGTTCTTGCGCTGTGGAACGACAACCATCGAAGCAAAATCCGGGTACGGACTGACGGTCGAAGATGAATTGAAAATCTTGCGCGTGATGCGTCGGCTCAATAAAGAAAAGCCGCTGGAAATTATCCCGACTTTTCTTGGCGCGCACGCGGTGCCGCGCGAAATGGACGCCAATGAATACATTGACGTTGTGATCGACGAGATACTGCCGCGAATCGCAAGCGAAAAACTCGCGGAGTTTGGCGACGTGTTTTGCGAGCGTGGTTATTTCACCATTGAACAATCGAGAAGAATTTTGACGGCAGCACGGAAGCTCGGACTAAGGCTGCGAATTCATGCCGATCAACTCACCGATTCCGGCGGTGCGCAACTTGCGGGTGAATTGAAAGCGACTACGGCCGATCATTTGGAGAAAACAGATGAGCAGGGAATTGCGGCAATGAAATCCGCGGGCGTGCAACCAGTTCTGCTGCCGGGTTCCGTTTACGCGCTCGGATCGACAGCATACCCGCGCGCGCGCGAAATGATCGACGCAGGCCTCGCTGTGGTGCTCGCGACAGATTTCAATCCCGGTTCGTCGCCGACGCCGAGCATGCCGATGATTTTGTCGCTCGCGTGCACTCAGATGAAAATGTCGCCTGCAGAAGCAATCACCGCATCCACAATTAATGCGGCGTACAGTCTCAATCGCGGCGATAAAATTGGTTCACTGGAGCGAGGCAAGCTTGCTAACTTCTCGATTTTCGACTGCGAAGATTATCGCGAATTGGCGTACTGGTTTGGGATTCCGCAGACGCACTCCGGGTACGTCAAGGGAGAGCGTGTCCGTCTCTGGAGGGCATCGCGCAATCGCGGGAGCCCGTAGTTGCCGGCAATATTCAAAAACATCATCTGCGTGAAAAAGCTCTGCATCTCGGCAAGCTGCCGAGATGAACAGGCTGGCAGCCTGTCCTCAGAACTTTGCGGCACTCACAGAGCGCCGCTACAGTGATTCACAAATGAAAGTTGAAGTAGACAAGCAGCCTGGTTCTGTGTCGAAGCTGCAAATTGAATTGGCGCCTCAAGAAGTGACGAAGGAGTGGGATGCAATTGCGAACAGCTTCGCACGGTTCGCCAAGATTCCCGGTTATCGACCCGGCAAAGCGCCGCGCACGGTTATCGATAAAAGATTTCGGAAGGAAATTCAGGAGGAGCTTACCAAAAAACTCGTCTCAAAAAGTTATCACGAAGCGGTCGAACAGCAGCAGTTGCGCGTGGCTTCATTGACTAACATCGAAGACGTCCAATTCGGCGAGGATAAATCGATGAGCTTCCGTGCGACCGTCGTCACGGCACCGGATTTCGAGTTGCCAGATTATAAGAACATTCCGGTGGAAGCGCCGGACACAAAAGTTTCTGAGGTCGAAGTTGACGAGGCACTGGAGCGTTTGCGTGATCAATCGGCTGATTTTGTAGATGTACCGGGGCGCGGATTGCAAATGGGCGACTTTGCGGTGCTTGATTTTGAAGGTTCGGTGGATAGCAATCCGATTAGCGAAATCGCGCCGCAGGCCAGCAAGAATTTGCAAGGCGGCAAGAAATTCTGGCTGCATCTGGCTCCTGACAATTTCCTGCCGAAATTTTGTGAGCAGTTGGTCGGACAAAAGCCGGGCGAAACGCGCCTCGTTATCGTCCATTTCGCGGATAATTTCCCGGTGAAAGAATTGGCAACTAAAAAAGCGGATTACGCAGTTACCTTGCATGAGATTAAGCAGAAGGTTTTGCCGGCGATCGATGACGCGCTTGCGGCCAAACTGGTTCCGGGGAAAACCCTTCCCGATGTTCGCCACATGATCGAGCACGATATCGAGCACGCGAAACAGCATGATGCCGAGCGCGCCAGGGAATCACAGATCGTGAAATATTTGCATGAGCATATTCAGTTCGAGTTGCCTCCAGCGCTCTTGCAAAATGAGACGCGTCGCGCGCTGGCCGAATTAGTGCAACGGAATCGTGAGCGTGGTGTTACTGATGACATGCTGAAGCAACAAGAAAAAGAACTGATCGACGGCGCCGCGGGCCTGGCGGCGAATCGGTTGAAAACGAATTTCATTCTGCACCGGATTGCGGAGCGCGAAAAAATTAAGGTAACGAAAGAAGACGTCGAGGTTCGAATCAGGCAGGAGGCAGCGCGTTACGACATTTCGCCTGACAAAATGCGCAAGGAGTTACAGCAAAAAAATGCGTTGGATGACATTGCTGAACAGATTCTGCTGGGCAAGACTCTTGATTTCCTCAAGGCGAATGTTAGCGTCGAATCAGCACAACAAACCGCTGTTAAAGAAGAAAAATCATGAGTGTATCGGGCGAAAATCTGTCGCAGGTGCTGATTCCGATGGTCGTGGAGCAGACTGGCCGAGGCGAGCGCAGCTACGATATTTACTCGCGACTGCTCAAGGACCGGATCGTTTTCATAGGAACGCCGATGGACGACCACATCGCCAATCTCGTCATTGCGCAGTTGCTTTTTTTGCAAATGGAAGACTCGAAGAAGGACATCAACATTTATATCAATTCGCCCGGTGGTTCGGTCACTGCGGGACTGGCAGTCTATGACACGATGCAGTTTCTCACGTGCGACGTGACGACGTATTGCCTCGGGATGGCCGCCAGCATGGCAGCGGTTCTTCTTTGTTCCGGCACGAAGGGCAAACGTTTTGCGCTGCCGAATTCCGACATCATGATCCATCAGGTTTCCGGCGGCGCGCAGGGAGCGGCGAGTGACGTGGAACGCCAGGTTGATTATATGTTCAAGCTGAAGAAGCGCCTCATCCGAATCATCGCGCAGCACACCGGCAAATCTGACGAGCAGGTCCGGGCCGATTCAGACCGCGATTATTATATGTCCGCAGAAGAGGCAAAGGCGTATGGTCTGGTGGACGAAGTGATTAAGTCCCGAAAAGAAATAAAGTTGCTTGACGGTGCGACGCCGCCGTCCAGTGACCGGTCGGTCGAAATCGCGGAAGTGGCGTTACCGCGGAAAGTGACGGGATAACAGCGTCTTTTCGTAAAACCAATATGGCCCGCGCTTCCAACCTGACCATGTGCTCGTTCTGCGGCAAGAGCCATGCCGAAGTGCGCAAGCTAATCGCTGGTCCTGGCGTTTATATCTGCGATAGCTGCATCAACGTTTGCAAGAGCATTCTCGACAAGGAGCTCAACGAGGACGCTCGGCGTCAATCCTCTAACATCCGTGTGCCGAAACCGGCAGAAATCCGGCGCGCCCTGGACCAATACGTGATCGGCCAGGAAGTCGCCAAAAAGACGCTCTCTGTGGCAGTCCACAACCATTACAAACGGGTCCTGCAAACTGCGGCACCCAGCGATGCATCCGCAGCATTTCAGCCCGATCCACTTGCGGACGTTGAAATTGAGAAGAGCAATATTTTGCTAATCGGACCGACTGGTTCTGGCAAGACGTTGTTGGCCAAGACCCTGGCAAGGATTCTTGATGTGCCGTTCTGCATCGCGGACGCGACAACATTGACCGAAGCCGGGTACGTCGGCGAAGACGTCGAAAACATTATTCTGCGACTGCTCCAAAATGCCGATTACGATGTGAAACGAGCCGAGATCGGCATCGTTTACATCGACGAAATCGATAAGATCGGCCGCAAAACCGATAACGTAAGCATTACGCGGGATGTCTCCGGCGAAGGAGTGCAGCAGGCGCTTTTAAAAATTTTGGAAGGCAGTATGTGCAACGTTCCGCCTCAGGGCGGCCGCAAACATCCGCATCAGGAATACATCCAGGTCAATACTGAGAAGATTCTTTTCATTTGCGGTGGCGCGTTTATCGGGCTCGACAAAATCATCCAGAAGCGCATCGGTCAAAAGGTGATGGGCTTTAGCAGCCCGACCCTGGAAGTGGAAGAAGCTTTGCGAAAGCAAGCTATCCGCCACGTGGAACCAGAAGACTTGCTCGCTTTTGGAATGATCCCCGAATTCATTGGACGACTGCCGGTGGTCAGTTCCCTCGACGCCCTTACCGAAGACGAGATGGTCGCGATTCTGACCGATACAAAAAATGCGATGGTGAAGCAATACACGAAGCTCTTCTCAATGGAAGGTGTGCGTTTATCTGTTACGAAAGATGCCCTGCGTGCGCTGGCCGCACAGGCAGTCACAAAAGGGACCGGCGCGCGGGCGTTGCGTTCGATGCTGGAGCGCACCATGCTCGACATCATGTATGATGTGCCGAGTCGCGAAGATATCGCCGAAGTCACAATCAATCGTGCTGTTGTCGAGGGTAGAAAGCTTCCGCTGATTCGCAAGAAACAGGATAAGACGGCCGCATAAAAATTGCGGGCAAACGTCGAACGTTCAACTCTGAACGTTCAATTCAGAAGCAATTGGTGCGTTGAGTGTTGGGCTTTGAACGTTGAGCGTTGAGCGTTGATTGTGAGTTCCCTTATGCGCGCTGGCCTTATTAACACCGGCACGGAGCTTTTGCTGGGCGACGTGCAGGACGCGCATCTTGGGTTCATTGCACGCGAGATTTTTCCGTTGGGGCTTCGGATCGAAGAGCGACGCACGGTGCCTGATACCGACGCGATTGGACGCACGTTGGCCGAATTATTTCCGGCTTATGAAATACTTTTTGTGACCGGTGGCCTCGGTCCGACCAGCGACGATATCACGCGGGAGACCGTCGCCGATTTACTTGGCTTAGAGTTGCGTCAGCAGCCAGAGTTGCTGGAGTCGCTGCGCCAACGACTTCGATTGCGCGGAATCAAATGGGCTGCGGGCATTGCCCGTCAGGCCGCTGTTCCGGCCGGCGCGCAGGTGCTCCCAAATGAAAACGGAAGTGCGCCGGGATTTTATTTGAAGGCCAACATCAATCCGCGCATTTCGTCGCCGCACCTTTTTATTTTGCCGGGGCCGCCGCGCGAGCTTCAGCCGATGTTTCGAAAATATGTTATGCCGCTCTTACAGTCTTTAGCGCCAAGTTCCGCGATCGAACAACGGGTTTATAAGGTCGCTGGGATGGGCGAGTCGAGTGTCGAAGAAGCAATAGGCGAAAAAGTTCTGGCGATTCCAGGGATTGAACTCGGCTACTGTGCGCGTCCCGGAGAAGTGGATGTGCGCATTATAGGAAAACCGGAGGCAATCCAACAAGCGGATGCCATTATCAGATCAGCACTGGGATTTTCGATTTTATCTACAGCGAATGAAACCTTGGAGGAAGTCGTCGTCAGACTGCTTACAAAGCGCAATCAAACGTTAGCAACCGCAGAATCGTGCACGGGCGGCTTGATCGCGAACCGGATTACGAACGTGCCGGGCGCGTCGAGCGTGTTTATTGCTGGCTATGTTTGTTACGCTAATCGAGCGAAGGTCAACATGTTGGACGTGGACCCAAAGCTCGTCGAAAGGCACGGCGCAGTGAGCGAATCGGTTGCGCGCGCTCTCGCCGAACATGCCCGCGCCTGTGCAGGGTCTGACTATGCACTTGCGACAACTGGAGTTGCTGGACCGACCGGTGGGTCGCCGGAAAAACCAGTGGGAACCGTTTACGTTGCCCTCGCTTTAGCAGAGTTGGAAACCATCGTGAAAAAGTTCTTTTTCTCCACAGATCGAGAGACATTCAAAGAATTAGCTGCCCAATCGGCGCTCGATCTCTTGCGGCGGAAGATTCTTGCTCCGACCTAACTGTTCTTTCATGTCGAGAGAGTCGAGACATCTCTTGTGACCTGATATCTGAGATTGCTCGGCTTCGCTCGGAATGACAGCGCGGAAATCTCAATAATCACCGACGTCCACAGACGTGCCGACTTTCACATGGTCGTAAAATAATTTTGCGCCATCGACCGACTGGCGGATGCAGCCGTGCGAAGCTGGGTATCCGGGTAAAATTCCGACGTGCATGCCTACGCCGTCTTCGGTCAAGCGCAGGAACCATTTCATCGGGGCGCCAGCGAAATGCGTCCCGCTCGGGGCGGAATCCGAGCGGGCGCTGACCCCCCCGCGCACGGTACGACCAGAACTATCCACAAAGTCTCCGTACAGACTGGAGTGATGATTCGGGTCTTTCTCGAGCACGTGCTTATGGCCGGTAGGAGATTCGTGTCCGCGTCTGCCGGACGAAATCGGGCCATCGGCGACGATCTTTTCGCCGATCATGAGGTAAGCCCGCTGCTTCGGAATCGATACGACAATACGGGTGTTATCGGGCGTTGCCTGTTTGAGTAAAGATTCATTCACTTTCAATGGTGCCTGCCTGCTAATAAGGGCCGATGCTTTGCGCATCGGTTGTGGTGTCGGTCTCGGTTGTCGGGGTCCGAAGAGACGGAACTGAGCGTTGATCGAACAGGTAAAAATAATCAGCAGAAACGCCCAAACCAGTATAAGAGTTTTTGCCTGCATAAATTAGATGCCACTGTAGCTGTTCACGCGACGAAGCCAACCCGTAAGCCATCGTGATTCATGCCGTTCGGCCGGAGCGTTGTGCACGCGTCGCGTCAAGGTGCTCCGCGCCGCCTTTACGAATTCATCAACCGCGTCAGCATCAGAGGTCCCGTGCATGCTTTCGAGGACCTGCAGCAAGCCCCACCCCTGACCTTGATAACGCTCCGTGTGGAGAACGCCTTCGCCTTTAAAGTTTACATAATCGACAAGGGCGTAGCACCCATGTGAAGTTCTCGCCAGTCGCTCGAACTGCTGCTGTACGTTGGCTCGATCGGCCGGCGCCGCTTCGGCGAGCATTTTAGGCAAAGCGCCCTCCAACCGGGCAATAAGGAATTCAGCCTGAAGATCGATCGTATCGACGAGAAACTGGCGTAATTGGTTCATTTCTACTGTGTGTTGTGCTCGAAAAAACTCCGCGCGCGAATTCCACGGACATGGCTGTTCAGCGCCATGCAAGAGTATTGTTGGCAATTTCGCGCCACGTTTCGAGATGAAACTTACGACTTTGGGAAAACTTTCTTCAAACGGGCCGCGGCGCCCCTTCGGATACCAGATGAAATGGCCGATGCCTAGCGACGCAAAGTCTTCACCTTGATTCCATGCGGTGAGCCCGGAAACGGTTCCATTGCACTCATTTTGCCAGATCTTTTTCCCGATCCTCTGCACGTCAGCATGCGCCAGAGTGATTGCGCTGGATGGCCGCGGCCAGAGAGCAATCGTCCAGCTAATAAACAATAGGGCCAAAGGATAATGGCGTCTAAATAGCCAGTGCGGCTGTTTTCTTGACGAGCCGCATTTATCCATTAGCGTTCGGCTTTCTGCGGCGATTAATTTAGTTAAACCCGGCGCGGGAAGCACGATCTTATGAAACATTTTATTATTATTGTCAGCGCATCCTTACTTGCATTTCCAGTGTTCGGGCAAGAGAAATCACCACAACTGAAAGATCAGAAGGATAAGGTCAGCTATAGCATTGGCATGAATATCGGATTCAATCTGAGCAAGCAGAAGGTGGACATTAACCCCGACATCCTCGCGGCCGGCATCAAGGACGCCATTGCCGGTAAACCGCAACTGACACAGGACCAAGTCAAGGAGGTCATGGCGCAATTTGAAAAGGACATGGAACAAAAACAGAAGGAAGCCGGAGAGAAAAACAAGAGCGAAGGCGCGAAATTCCTGGAGGAGAACAAAAAGAAGCCAGGGGTAAAAACAACTGCCAGCGGGTTAGAATACAAAGTCGAGAAGGAGGGAACCGGAGCACAACCAAAACCGACCGACATGGTGACGGTAAATTATCGCGGTACGTTGATCAATGGCACTGAGTTCGACAGCTCATATAAGCGCGGGCAACCGGCCACCTTTCCAGTCAACGGCGTCATCAAAGGATGGACGGAAGCGCTTCAGCTGATGAAAGTCGGATCAAAATATCAGGTGGTTGTTCCGTCGAATCTTGCATATGGCGAACGGTCCGTCAGTCCGGAGATCGGTCCCAATGCGACTTTGATCTTCGAGGTAGAACTGCTGGACGCCAAGGCGCCTCCTACGCCTGCTCCGCAGGGTGCTGCTCCGCAGGGTGCTGTTCCGCAGGGTGCTGTTCCGCAGGGTGCGCCAAAAACGACTCCGGCGGCTGCGCCAAAAGCTTCGCCATCGCCCAAGTAATTCGGTTTGGCCCCAAACCGCGCAAAGCACGGGATTGGTATCCCGCCTAACAAGCCAGCTTAACCGATGTAGCCGCTGATTAGCGAGCGGCAATCAATGTGCCGCCGCCGGTTGCCAATGCACTCGCGGCGCGTCGCCCCATAAATCTTCGAGGCTGTAGAAAGCGCGCTTGTCTCGGTGAAAAATGTGGACAACCACTTGCAGGAAATCGAGCACCATCCATTGGCTGGCGGGGAATCCATCAACCGCGATGGGCCGAACCGAATGATCCTCTCGCAATCGCATTTCGAGTTCGTTTGCGATTGCTTTCAGCTGAGGCTCGGACGTGCCGGAGCAAATCACAAAAAAATCTGTAAACGTCGAGATGCCGCGCAAATCCAGCACAACGATGTTTTCCGCCTTTTTGTTCGAGGCGAGTTCCGCGCAGGTAGTTGCTAGGTTTTCTGGGGTTATTTCGGTTGCTCCAGGTAAAGTTTCTCGCGACGGATAATTTCCTCCACCGCTGGCGGTACGAGATAGCGAATGGACCGGCCGGAAGCAACTCGCTTCCTTATTTCCGTGGCCGAGATGTCGATTTTCCGATCAATGACAGGATAAGAGCTGGTAGGTGGCTGACCTTTGCGATCGAGAATAACGAAGTTGACCATTTTTTCCAGCTCGTCAAAACGATGCCATTTTTTTAGCGTCTGCACGTTATCTTCGCCGATCAAACAGTAGATCGCCGTATGCCTGTGGCCTTTCCGTACTTCCTCGACGGTATCGATTGTGTACGAAGGGGGGGGCCGACGCAGCTCGCAATCGTCCAAAACAAACTTCGGCTCGCCTTTAATCGCTGCCCGCAACATTGCCAATCGTAGTTCGCCGCTCGCAACGGGAGCGGTCTTCTTGAGAGGGGAAATCGCAGCGGGCACGAAAATTATCTCATCCAGATTGAGCGTTTCGAGCGCGTCGCGGGCGAGAATCAAATGCGCATGATGAACCGGATCGAACGTGCCGCCATAAATGCCGATCTTTTTCAACGCCCAACGCTCAACGCTCGACCCGGCTTCGGCAAGTCTATGGCGCGATGGCGCTCGCAATCACAGCCGTTGAATATTGAGCCTCGCGCATTAACCTGTGCGCTTCATGAAGAACGATTCCCTGGGTCAACTCATTATGATTGGCGTTCCGGGCAAGGAACTGGACGTCGAGACTGCGCAGTTATTTCGGCGGGTGCAACCAGGGGCGTTTATTCTTTTCGGCCGCAACCTGGGAAACGCCGCGCAACTGCGAAAGCTTATCGACGATTTGCGCGACGTGAGCGAAGTCGAACCGATTATTACCGTCGATCAGGAAGGCGGTCGCGTTTCGCGATTACGCCGGATCGGCAGCGAACCGCCAAATGCACAACAACTGCGCGAGACGAACGATGTAAATCTGATCAGGCGCCACGGTGACATTACAGGGCGTTTGCTGCGTCTTTTCGGGTTCAATTTGGATTTGTGTCCAGTTCTCGACATTTCATTTGATGACGAGGCGGAAAATTCATTACGCGGCCGTTGCTACGGTACAACTGTCGAAGAGGTCATTCGAAATGCCGGCGAATTCAACGAAGCGATGAGAGAGCAGGGGATCGCGAGCTGCGGCAAACATTTCCCTGGTTATTCCGCTGCAACGTCAGACGCTCATTACCAATTGCCGCGGATTGATCGCACCCGCGAAGAACTGGATCAGAACGAGTTGGCCGTTTTCCGCCAGTTCACAAACAACGTGGACAGCATGATGATCTGTCACGGCTGGTATTCATGCTTCGAAACGGAGAAAACGCCGGCGAGCCTCTCGCGACGTGTGATCACCGATCTGCTGCGCGGCGAATTTGGGTTTGAGGGCCTGGCTATGACCGACGATCTTGACATGGGTGCAATCCTCACCGGCCACACGCTGGAGGATACAATTCGCCTCGCCGTGATGGCAGGAAATGATCTCGTTATGATTTGCCACAGGATTCCTGAGATCGAGAATGTGCGACGAATTTTAGGCACGTTGCCCGCTGATCAAATCGATCGCGCGCTCGCGAGTATCGCGCGCTTCAAGAAAAATCTTACGCCACCTGACGAATTTTCAGAACGTGCTTTTCAAAAGATCGATCGTGAAGTCTGGGATCTCCGGGTCGATGTCTTAGGTGAAGAACGCGCCAAAGTGCGCGACGCACAAAGCCGACCAGTTTCGCCGGTGGAAATGTTCTAATCTGGGGCTGAACGCAGCGCGTTAACCAGTAAAGGTTCGCCATGGGCATTTAGTTAATTGGTGTCGGCGCCTTGCATATCGTTGGCAGATTCAAGTACGCGATTGACCGCTTTGGCGGATTCAACATATCCTGCGCACCTCGTGAACGGCCGCGAACAAACACGCAAAGAACTCACCGTCCGCGGCATCATCATAGGCGTCATCATCACTTTGGTGTTCACCGCGGCCAACATTTACGCCGGACTCAAAGCTGCCCTCACTTTTTCGACGTCAATCCCCGCGGCAGTGATTTCGATGGCGATCTTGCGAAGTTTTCGCGACGCGACAATCCAGGAAAACAACATCGTACAAACGGTCGCTTCGGCGGCGGGGACACTCTCGTCGATCATTTTCGTTTTGCCCGGACTGATCATGATCGGTTACTGGACCGACTTTCCTTTCTGGACTTCGTTTTGGATTTGCGCGCTCGGCGGAATTCTCGGTGTGATGTATTCGATTCCATTGCGTCGCGCATTGGTGACACAATCCGACCTGCCGTACCCCGAGGGTGTCGCCTGCGCCGAGGTCTTGAAAATCGGCAGCAGCGACGATTCGAAGCATGCTGACGATATCGAACACGGCCGCGCCGGCCTGCTCGCAGTTTTGTGGGGATCAATTGTGTCCGCCGCTTTTGCCTTAATCATTGAGACACAAATCTTCGCTTCCGATGTCGTGCAAAATTTTCGCATCGGGAAGAAAGGTGCGGTCAGCGGCTACGATTTCTCATTATCATTTTTGTTGCTAGGGATCGGGCACCTTGTCGGTCTCTCGGTGGGCATCGCGATGCTGATCGGCTTGCTGATCGGTTGGGGCTGGGGAGTGCCGCATTATTCGGGTCTTGCCCATGACTTGACCACGCCAGTGGCTGCGCTCGCGCGCAGCGCGTGGAGCGGCAAAGTCAGATACATTGGCGCCGGCGCGATCGGCATTTCTGCGATTTGGACTTTGTTGAAGCTGGCAAAGCCGCTGATCAGTGGTCTGGCCAGCGCGATGGCTGCGTCGCGCTCGCGCAAAGCGGGTAAAGCCGACACGTTGCCGATTACCGAACGCGACATTCCGATCGGTATCGTCGGTTTGGTCACACTCGCTTGCATGCTGCCGATCGGCTGGCTTCTGGGCGATTTCGGAAGCAGCAGCGGCCTCGGAGCGCATTTGCCGACGCTCATCATTGGCGGCGTCGTCTACATCGTGTTGATGAGCTTTTTCGTGTCGGCGGTGTGCGGCTACATGGCCGGGCTGATCGGTTCATCGAACAGCCCGTTATCCGGCATTGGAATTCTGGTGGTGATCGGTGCGGCATTGCTCCTGGTGATCGGCGTTAAGCCGTACGTGTCGCCGGATTCCGGCAAGGCATTGATCGCGTTCGCCCTTTTTACTACGGCTGTAATTTTCAACGTCGCCGCGATTGCGAATAATAATCTTCAGGATCTCAAGACCGGACAGTTGGTTGATGCGACGCCGTGGAAGCAACAAGTCGCGCTGGTGATTGGTGTCGTCGCAGGGGCGCTGGTTATTCCGCCGGTGCTAGATCTTATGAATCACACCTACGGTTTCGTTGGTGCGCCTGGCGCCGAGCTTCGTCCGCATCCATTGCCCGCACCGCAAGCGGGCCTCATCCAAGCGCTCGCGAAAGGCGTGATCGCCGCGGACATCGATTGGAGTTTGATCGAAATCGGCGCACTGATCGGCGTTGGAATTGTTTTGCTGGATGAAATCCTTGCCCGCACGACCAAACACACGCGCGTTCCGCCGCTCGCGGTCGGTCTCGGAATCTATCTGCCGACTTCGGCCACTTTGATGATTGTTGTCGGAGCCGTTGCCGGTTGGTTCTACGACAGGCGAGCCGATCGCACTTCCAAGCCCGAAGCCGCGAAGCAGCTTGGCGTGTTGCTCGCGTCGGGTCTGATCGTTGGCGAAGGAATAATTCAGGTCGTGATTGCGGTGATCAAATCCTTGTCGAGCAAACCCGCGCCGCTCGCGTTGGTCGGTCCGGGATTTGAAACTGCGGGAATCGTCCTCGGCGGCGTCACATTCGCAGCGATGACATTCATTCTCTATCGCTGGATTTTGCGAATGGCGAGGGGAAGATCGGCATGAAGCGCAAGCGGAACTGGCCGATCTGGGTCGGCTTCATCGTCGCCGTCGTCGGATTGTTCTCCTACGGGTTCTTCGTCCAGTTTCCGATCACGCGCGATTTTCCATGGGCAAATCTTTTGCTCCTTGGAATTGGCGTTGCGTTGTTGATCGTCGGCCTCTTTCGCGCGTTTGGCCGGCCACAACTTTATCGTGGTAAGATCTTCGGCTCGATCCTCACAGCGATCGCTCTCTTGCTTTTCGTGTTTTTTTGTTACGAGATTTTTTACGTCCTGCGTCAGGTTCCGCTCTCCGCTCATGCGCCACGCGTTGGCGAAACGGCGCCGGACTTCATGTTGCTGGATCAAAACGAGCAGCCGGTCGGCTTGGGCGATTTGCTTTCCGGCTCAAGGGGTACCCTACTGATTTTCTATCGCGGTTTTTGGTGACCGCTTTGCAACTCCGAGTTGCGGAGTTTCCAGCAAAAGCTTGCGGAGTTTGATGCGCGCGGCATCCGGGTCGTCGGTATTAGCGTCGATCCACCTGAGATTAACCTGCGGCAATCGCAAAAACTCGGCTATACGTTCCCGCTGCTTTCCGATCCCAAAGCAGAAGTCATTCGGCGTTACGATGTGTTGCATTCCGGGGCGGGACCGAGAGGCGCGGACATTGCGCGGCCGGCCGAGTTTCTGATTAGTTCTGGCAGAACGGTTCGCTGGGTTAATCTCACCGGCAACATCGCGGTGCGGGCGCGGCCAGAGCAAGTCCTTAGTGCCTTCAATCAAATTGAGGCTGCCGGGCAGTGATTGACGGCGCTCCGCTGAATCAATAACTTCAGCGCGCGTGCATTCCGAATTGGAACAACTACTGATTCTCCAAGATCGAGATCAAAAGATCAGACAGATTCGGACCGAAATTGAGACTGTGCCGCTTCGGCGCAGCAGCTTGGAAGCGCAATTGGCAGCAAGCAAGGCGAGCGTGGAAGGCCTCAAGCAGAGAGCGCGCCAGATGGAGATCGATCGCAAGAGACTTGAACTGGACGTCGGGACTCGCACCGAGACGATCTCACGGCTCAAGACCCAGCAATATCAGACACGGAAGAATGATGAATTTCAGGCCATCGGACATGAGATCGAGCGTTATGAAAATGAAATTCGGAAGATAGAGGACGACGAGTTGGAACTGATGGTGCTCGCCGACAAGGTCAAAGCAGACTTGACTGAAGAAGAAAAGAAAGCAACCGCAGCTCAAAACTCGATCGCACGGCAAACAGCTGACTTGGAGGAAAAATCGAAAGCTTTGGAGTCGCAGCTACAGGGATTAAGCAAGGAGCGGTCGGAGTTGGCAGGAAAAATTGATGAGGATTTGCTCGGTCGCTTCGAACGTCTCTTCAAAAGTAAGGGAGATGCGGCTGTCGTTGCCATCGAGCATGGCGTTTGTACCGGTTGCCACATGAAAGTAACGACTGCCACCGCGGCACAAGTCAGGGCGGGAAAAGAAATCGTAAGCTGCGAAAATTGCGGCCGGATTCTGTACTTCGGCGAATGAACGGCTGAACTCTTACCAGGCGCTTCGCGTTCGGCTCTCACGGGATCGCGACCGGGGAGGAGCGTCGAAAGGATTGAGGTGAGGATAGTTCGGTGTTCGGTTACACGTTAAATCGGAAGAGAATCACGTCGCCGTCGCGCACAACATAATCTTTTCCTTCCAGCCGGAGTTTGCCCGCTTCGCGAGCTTTCGCGAACGAACCGAGCGCGACCAGATCGTCGCAATGAATTGTTTCCGCCGCGATAAAACCGCGTTCGAAATCCGAATGAATGGTGCCGGCGGCGGCGGGCGCTTTCTCGCCGGCATGAATCGTCCACGCGCGCGTCTCTTTTTCGCCAGTGGTGAAAAATGTGCGCAGGCCGAGCAGATGATAAACGGCCCGAATGAGCTCGTGCACCCCAGTGTCTTCGACGCCAAGACCGCGCAAGTATTGGGCTGCTTCACCTTCATTAAGGTCGACAAGTTCGCTTTCGATTTGAGCACTGATCACAACTGCTTCAGTGGCGAAATGATGGCGGGCGTAATCTTGAACGAGATCGACATTTCGTGTTGCAGGGTTCAACGAGTTGCGATTGGAAATTGCTGCTAGATCGGTCTCCGCCACGTTGCAGGCGAAAATTGTTGGCTTCGATGTGAGCAAGAAAAAACCTCGCGCGATTGCCTTCTCTTCCGGAGTCAATTCTGCGGTGATTGCTGGTTTCCCTGCGTCGAGATGGACACGGAGTTTTTCGATAATGGCGCTTTCGATCTTTGCGTCTTTATCGCCGGCATGCACTTGCTTCTTAAGCCGGTCGTGTTGCCTTTGGAGCGAAGCTAGGTCAGCGAGCACCAGTTCAGTATTGATGACTTCGATGTCGCGAATCGGTTCAATCGTCGCGCTGACATGATGAACGTCCGGATTTTCGAAGCAACGGACCACCTGCACAATCGCGTCCACTTCGCGAATGTGATGGAGGAACTGATTACCGAGCCCTTCACCCGCGCTCGCGCCCTTGACCAACCCCGCGATGTCCACAAACTCGATCGCCGTCGGCGTGATTTTCTTTGAATGGGAAATCTGCGAAATTTTCTCCAGTCGCGGATCGGGCACTGTGACAATGCCGACGTTCGGGTCAATTGTGCAGAATGGATAGTTTTCCGCAGGCGCTTTGTGTGTGCGCGTAACAGCATTAAAAAGCGTCGATTTCCCGACGTTTGGCAGCCCGACAATTCCCGCACTTAACATTCAGTCACAGATGAACACAGATTTACACAGATTTACACAGATGATGTTCCATCTTAGCCAGGGACAATCTGTGTTTCATCTGCGAATGCTCGCTCTGGAAAGCAGGCGAACCCAAATCTCGACGTTCTATGTACCGGAATTCAGGCTCAAGTCACCCACATCCACCAGCATATACGGAATTGTTGAGAGATGGTGTGTTTTCATTCCGTTGAGAATTGGTAGCCAGAAATTGCTCCAAGTCGGATCACAGAAATAGCCGTCTGGATTATAGATGATCTGGCAACCAGCGCTAAATCGACGTGTGGCCATACCCGGCCCTCCGGAATGAATACAGATCCCGAAATCACCTTTCTCCATGTGATTGATCGTACCGTCGTGATTCAGCCTTTCGATGGGCACATCCTCGGCTTGGCCTAGGCAATGATATTTCCCGTGCATCAAATGTCCTTCGAAAAGATAAATGCCTTTGGAGAGTTGAGCTGCGTACTTTTGGCCGCTGATTGGCGTCATCACCAACGCCTTGGTCGGATCTACTGAAGCGACCCACTGGGTGACGGTTCCGTCAATGCATCGCAGGATGATGTCATCGTAAATGTCCGTCCGATTCTCAGCGGGTGAGGGTTCAAGTGCTGCGCGCACACCGATCAGCGAAATCGGCGAATTCCAATTGAACCCGGGTCGCAGAACCGGGATCATCCTAGTTGCCAATCCTGCAATATCTATCGTCCTGAAATCTCTCATTTGTGTAGCGAAGCGACACCACTTTTCATTGAATGTGACCGCCCAGTTGTCAATTCGACCAAAGAACTCATGGTTTTGATACTTTTTTGATACTTTCTTTTGGTCAAGTTCATTTTTACCTATGAAAAAAGCATCGGGCCGGCGGGATTTGAACCCGCGACCTCTTGAACCCCATTCAAGCGCACTACCAAGCTGTGCTACGGCCCGCTGAAGCGAATATTGTTTGCCACTTCTGAGTCCGAGGCAAACGTTTCCCGCCTGGTGCGATGAAAGCGATCATAATAAAACGTGCGCGCGTCCGTTCCATTGCGGTCGCAATTCTGCTTTGTGCGATCGAGACCGTTCTGGCTCAGCCGCGCTCAGGGCTCGCCCTAAACAAAAACGCCTTTGCTTTCGCCGCGCAGCTCATCAAGGAGAGACACTGCATAGCGGACGGCAAAGGCGCGTGGAGCGAGCATCGGCCGTCCGCAAACGAAGAGAACGAATTCATCCGACTGCACGGATTCGGCGAATATGCAAAATGGCATCTGGGCGTTGATGATCATCACCCGGAGAATACCAAGCGAAGATACAAGTTCCCCTATGGCGATTTCAAAAATGTTCATCGGTCCGGGTTGCTCGCGGCGAAGGCCAGAGCTCGCCAATATGGCTACACCGAAATGGAAAACGCTGCGGCGAAGCTGGAGCAAGCACTGAGTATGCAATCAAAAAATCACGTCCCGGGTTGCCAATCCGAGAGGTAAGCAGAGGTCTCGTAGAGGCGCCTGTCGGAGCGAGCGCCGGTTTGCTACGTTCGGCGTTTGACACAAATGCCGCTACAACTCAATCGTTCCACGACGTTAAGAACGCGTCGATCAATTCTGGCAAGTCTTCGCTGTAGCCGCCCTCAAGGACAATTGCCACCGGAAGGTCGATCTTGCTTAGCCAGTCGCCAAATTTCGCAAAGTCTTCTCGCTCGAGAGTCAGTTGCAACAGCGGGTCACGCAGGTATGCGTCGAAGCCGGCTGAAACCAGGAGCAAATCAGGTTCAAAACCGATCAACTTATCGAAAGAAAGCCGCGCAATCTCGAGAATTCGCTCGCGCGGTGTGTAAGGCGCGATCGAGTAGTTAGCAATGTTCGCGAACGATTTCGCTCCAGTCCCAGGATACGCGGGGAACTGATGAATCGATGCAAATCGAATCCGCTCATTGTGCGCTACAATCGCCTCGGTGCCGTTCCCGTGATGGCCATCAAAATCCCAAATGGCAATTCGTTCGACCTTTCCTGTAGCCGGGGGCGGTGACCCCGGCTGGCCGGCATCAGCGATGCCGGCTACAGTAAGCGCATCGAGCGCAGCAATGGCGATGTTGCTGAAATAACAGAAACCCATCGCTCGATCGCGTGTGGCGTGATGCCCGGGCGGCCGCATCAGGCTAAAGGCGGATTCGCCACGCAATGCCGCGCGCGCCGCCTCGAGCGCTCCGCCGGCCGAATGTCGCGCGTACATTTCAATGTTGGGATAAAACGGCGTATCGAGATCGAAATCACCCCGCGCATTGGTGACGCGTTCGATATGTTGGCGCGAATGCGCGCGCAACAATTCATCATCCGTTGCAGCACGCGGTCGCTGCCATTCCCATTCACGGTGTCGATCCTTTAACCGCGGCACAGTACGCGCGATGCGTTCCGGCCGTTCCGGGTGGCCAGGCTTGGAATATTCGAGGCAGCACGGATCGTAAAAAATAGTCATCAAAATTGCAAGGTAGCGATCCGGCGCATATTCGACTACAACCATGTCACAACTGCCCTGTTATGTTGAGCGCAGCGAAACATCTCTGTCTATTCCTGCAGGCGAAGAGTTCAAATACGAACCGAGATTCTTCTCCCGCGACTGCGGGATCAGAATGACATTTATGAGGCGGCCCGAACGACGATGCTAAACGGCCAGAAAATTGTGGTAGTGATGCCCGCGTATAACGCCGCGCGTACATTGCGCCAGACTTATGATGAAGTCATG
>Ga0193731_1000026_pt1 | contig 47943 bp, 40 predicted proteins | sample U1a2metaG_FD_144920 | JGI IMG/M metagenome (GOLD analysis project Ga0193731, IMG submission 144920) | Soil microbial communities from a riparian zone of the East river system, Colorado, United States - U1a2 | ecosystem: Environmental > Terrestrial > Soil > Riparian zone | place: USA: East River...
TGTCGGCGGCGGTGGGCATGGACTTGCAACCGCCTATTACCTGGCCAAAAATCATGGCTTGACCAATACCGCGGTGCTGGAAAAAGGCTGGCTTGCAGGAGGCAACACGGCACGCAATACCACCATCATCCGCTCTAATTATTTATGGGACGAATCGGCGGCCATATACGAGCACTCGCTAAAATTATGGGAGACCCTGGAGAAGGATCTTGGCTATGAGATGTTCTTCAGCCAGCGTGGTGTGCTGACGCTCGCACATTCAGTAAGTGATGTTAGGTCGAAGCGGCGGAATTTATTTTCTAATGCCTTGAACGGTATCGATAGTGAGTGGCTCACGCCAGTGGAGGTGAAGAAGCTGGTGCCCATCATCAACATCAGCGAAGACGTCCGCTACCCCGTGCATGGCGCCACCTATCAGCCTCGTGGCGGAATCGCCAAGCATGATTGGGTGGCATGGGGATATGCGAAGGCAGCGAGCGACCTCGGTGTAGAAATCATACAGGGAACCGAAGTCACAGGCTTTGACATCAGGGAAAACAGGGTCCTGGGCGTACACACCTCTCAAGGCACAATAGCTGCAGGTAAGGTCGGGCTTGTAGCGGCCGGTCACTCCTCGCTGCTGGCCGATCTCGCCGGATTTTCCATACCAATCCAGAGTCGTCCGCTACAGGCATTGGTCAGCCCGCTGCTCGAGCAAGTGCTCAACACCGTGGTCATGAGCGGCGCCGTTCATGTATATGTCAGCCAGGCCCACAAGGGTGAGCTGGTGATGGGAGCCGGCACGGACGCTTTTAACTCCTATGCCCAACGCGGTGGCTTTCATGTGATCGAGCACCAGCTTGCTGCCGCGCTGGAGTTGTTCCCGATCTTTTCCCGCGCTCAGGTTTTGAGAACCTGGGGAGGGATCGTTGACATCGCTCCGGATGCATCTCCCATCATCGGACTGACACCTGTTGAGAACCTGTTCATCAACGCCGGCTGGGGAACAGGCGGATTCAAAGCCACGCCTGGTTCGGGCTGGGTTATGGCCCACACAATGGCGCACGGGATACCGCATGAATTGAATAGGCCTTTCGCGCTCGATCGCTTTGTAACAGGACATCTTATTGATGAACATGGCGCGGCGGGAGTGGCGCATTGAACTATTTGTTGATTTGTCAGGGGTCAAAAAATCAAAAATCAAACATCAACAATAAACAATAAACAATCCACGTGACGGATTTCTGATTGTTTATTGCTGATTTGTGATTGCTGATCTTGACTACCGCTAGGTCAAAAATTAACAATAAAAAATAAACAATGCGTTTGAGGGATTTCTGATTGTTTATTGCTGATTTGTGATTGCTGATCTTGACTACCGCTAGGTCAAAAATTAACAATAAAAAATAAACAATGCGTTTGACGGATTTCTGATTGTTTATTGCTGATTTGTGATTGCTGATCTTTACTTAATTTTATTAGATATTTATTATGCTGTACATTCCTTGTCCACACTGTGGCCTGCGCAACGAAACCGAGTTCCACTACGGGGCGGAGGCCGGAGTAGCCTACCCGGATCCCCATGCGCTTACCGACAGCGAATGGGCGAGGTACCTTCATATCCGTGCCAACCCTAAGGGGTGGCTTGCCGAGCGGTGGGTGCACTTCGCTGGATGCGGCCGGTGGTTCAACCTATGGCGCAATACCATCACCCATGAGATCGGGCCGGCATACCTTCCGTTTACCACACAACCAAACTCTCCGGGAATGAGGGATGCGCTAAATAAAAAATCAAACATCAACAATAAAAAATAAACAATGCGATCGATTTCTGATTGTTTATTGCTGATTTGTGATTGCTGACCTTTACTTAATTTTATTAAATAGTATTATGCTGTACACTAGGCAGGAGGACTCGCGGGCATGAGTGACGTTTCATTCAGTTTTGATGACAAGCTCTACAAGGGTCATCAAGGCGAGCCGATGGCGGCTGCCTTGCTGCGCAGCGGCCTGCTGTCAATAACCAACAGCACCTACCATGGCCGTCCGCGCGGTGTCGTCGGATTGGGTGTTGAAGAACCCAATGCACTCGTTCAGCAGGTATCCGGTACAATGGAATCGATGCTTCCGGCCACCGTCATTGAAGTGGCAGACGGACTTGGTGCACGCAGCCTTACCGGCATCGGTGCACTGCCTGAGTCCCCCGATGAAGCACGCTACGACAAGACCAATCGCTATGTCGATACGCTGGTCATAGGGGCAGGTCTTGCGGGACTGACGGCGGCGGATGAGCACCTGCGTGCAGGCCGTGAGGTTCTTCTGATCGACGACCAGCCAGGACCCGGTGGTCATCTTCGGCACCTTGGACTGGAATTACCGCCAGCCCTGCGGGAAGTTCTCGCGCATGGAAAGCTCACTTATATATACAGGTGTACTGCAGTGGGTTTGTACGACCAGAATTATGTCGTCGCCATTGAGCGACGCAGCGACCACCTTGGAAATTCAGCGCCAATAAAGCGCGCGCGTATCCGTGTGTGGCATATCCGCGCCGATCAAATCGTGCTGGCGCCGGGTGCCTTTCAGCGACCGTTGATCTTCGCCAACAACGACAGGCCCGGCATCATGCTCTCCCATGCGGCAGCGACTTATGTTGCGGTTCATGGCGTAAGAATTTTCAAGCGTGCTGTGGTTTCGACAGTTGACAACCAGGGATACCGTGATGCAGTTCGGCTTCACGATGCCGGTTTACAAATACAAGGTATTTATGATGCGCGCCCCGAGGCCGGAGGGCCGAGTGTCGCTGCGGCAATAGCGGCCGGGATCCCGGTACATTTCCGCGCCACCGTTCTCGATACCGGCTCCGAAACAGGCGCTGAAGGAAGTTTGCGAAATGTCACCATCCGGAATCTTGACACGGGAGAAATATCCACGACCCCTGCCGATCTCCTGGCAGTCTCCGGAGGCTGGACTCCGATCGTCGACCTTGCGACGCATATCGGCATCAAACCGATGTGGAGTGAAGAACATGCTGCCTTCGTCGTCAAGCACTCGACCGCCCAGCTTCGTACCGCCGGTATGCTTGCCGGCGACTTCGGCGACGACGACGATCCATTGGTATTCTTCGGTCCGGCGCTCGATCCCGGGCAGTCCCGTCACGCTTACATCGACTTGCAGCGTGATGCAACGCTGCACGATTTGCGCCGTGCCGTGGGTGCAGGATTGAGCAGCATCGAGCATATCAAACGTTACACCACGATAGGCACTTCACACGACCAGGGCAAGACCAGCGGCATGCTCACCATCGGTGCACTTTGCCAGCTTAATGGTACTGCACAAGGCGGAAAGTCCGGCCTGTCACCGGCTGACGTGGGCACGCTTTCTTTTCGGCCGCCGTATATTCCGGTGACGTTCGCTGCACTTGCCGGACGTGAACGCGGACTGCTTTCCGATCCCATCCGCATCACATCACTCCATCAATGGCATGTTGAAGCTGGTGCAGTATTCGAGGACGTGGGGCAATGGAAACGACCGTGGTACTTCCCGAAGCCGGGAGAGCGCAAGGAAGATGCCGTTCGGCGCGAGTGCGTGGCAGCCAGACAGGGTGTGGCAATGATGGACGCCTCCACCCTCGGCAAGATTGATATCCAGGGTCCGGACGCTGGGGCTTTTCTCGACCGCATCTATACGAATATCTTCTCGACATTGCCTGTTGGACAGTGCCGCTATGGTTTGATGTGCAAGGCTGACGGTATCGTCTTTGACGACGGTGTCACCACCCGCCTGGGGGAAAACCATTTCCTGATGACCACCACGACCGGAGGTGCTGCCGGAGTATTGGCCTGGCTGGAAGAATGGCTGCAGACGGAATGGCCTGACCTGAAGGTCTATTGCACGTCCGTGACGGAGCATATTTCGACAATCGCACTGGTAGGACCGAAAAGTCGTAAGCTTCTGCAAGAATTTGTTACCGGAACCGATCTCTCCAAAAGCGCATTTCCTTTCATGCACAGCCGTGAAGCGATGATCGATGGCATACCCGTGCGCATCGCGCGTATTTCCTTTTCAGGAGAGCTGGCATTCGAGATCAACGTTGCCTGGGACCATGCCCGCTATATTTGGGAACGACTGTGGGCGCTCGGACGTCCCTATGACCTGACTGCCTATGGCACAGAAACCATGCACGTGCTGCGGGCGGAAAAAGGTTACATCATTGTTGGGCAGGATACCGACGGCACCCAGACGCCGTATGACGTCAACATGTCCTGGATCGTCTCCAAAAAGAAAGAGTTTATCGGAAAGCGTTCCTTCCAACTCCCCTACTTGAAAGCAACGGGGAGATTACAGCTGGTCGGCCTGTTGCCGGAGAACCATGATGAGGTCATTCCCGAGGGTGCATACCTAACTGTGCTGACGGCACAACCGGACGACCATAGCAAAACCCGGCATACTGGTTATGTGACGAGCTCTTACTATTCATGTGAACTGGGCCGCGCGTTCGCCCTGGCACTGGTGACCGATGGCCTGACCCGGATGGGTGAAGTGCTCGCCGTGCCACCGATCCCGATAGCTATCGGGACCAGTAGGAAAAAAGTGCTGCGTGCCACCATCTGTGACGCTGTATTCATTGACAAGGAGAACATCAGAAGAGACGATTGAAACCCTGACACATGATCGCCAAAGAAAGTCCGCTGAAAGGAATGAACATGGGAACCGTCGCTACGGTGGCCATTCGTGAATTGCCAGGATTGCATACCCTCGATCTTCGTGTGGCGCCCGGAACCGCAGCGCAAGCCGCAGTCGCTGAAGCGCTGGGCATGGATCTGCCGGTGAAACCAGGCCAGACGCGAGGAGGGTCCGTATCCGGTGGAGGTGAAGCCTATGCCCTGTGCCTTGCACCGGACTGGTGGCTAATAGTAGGTTTACAAGAAGCTGAGCAGAAGCTCGCGCCGCTGCTGTTGAAGAACCACTATCATTTCAGCGCAGTTGATGTCAGCGGCCAGCGAACTACTATTGAACTTGAAGGACCTAATGTCCGTGACGTGCTCGCCCACCTTTGGGATCAGGATCTCCGGGAAAAAAGTTTCCCTATTGCAAGTGTCTCCCAGGGACTCATGGCGAACGCACCGGTGATCGTTTGGCATATTGCTCAGTTTCGTTACCGTGTAATGGTTCGAAGTTCTTTTGCTCTGCACTCGTGGAAGGCACTGGTAGACGCTGCGGAGGAGTGGGTGTAAGCAGGGATATTTCTCGTATGAAAGCAACCTAGGCCGGAACTATTCGTACATTTGATAAGGGTATGCACGAAACAACGGGTTACATGTTCATGAAACAAAAGCAAATCTAAAGTCCTATAGAAACGACTAATCGTAAATGACTCGTAGCACACCAAGTGAGCTTTTAGAAAAAGGTTTCATCACTCAAGAACAGTTTCAAAAGATTGAGCCTGTCGTTTCAGGAAAAATTGTTTCTGTTTTCTATGAACTCCGCACTATCCTTTACCTGAGTGTGATGCTGTTCACTACGGGTGCGGGAATACTCATTTATCAAAACATTGGCAGCATTGGTCATATTATCAGCATCGTTGCACTTACTATTTTTATGCTTGCCTGCTTTTGGTATGTGTTTAAGTATGAGGCTGGTTATTCTCACGGCCCCATTCAGTCGCCAACATCGTATTATGATTATGTTTTGCTTTTGGGGTGTTTGCTTTTTATTTCCATACAAGGGTATTTGCAATTTCAATACGGCGCACTTAATGATAATCTCGGCTGGAGTACGCTGATAACTGCCATTCTTTTTTTCTACTTGGCCTATCGTTTCGATCATGTTGGTATTCTCTCACTCGCCATCACTGCGCTGGCGTCATTCTGGAGCATCAGTGTGTCGCCTCAAAAATGGTATAGTGGTGAATTCTTTTCCGGATCTAATTTATATAACACTGCTATTATCTTTTCAATAGTAGTTGGCGGCATTGCTTTTTTCCTGGACAAACGTGAAATCAAAAAACACTTCACCTTCACGTATCTTAATTTTTGCATACTAATTTTCTTCGTTGGGGCTGTAGCGGGTATGTTCTATCAAAACTGGTTTATGTACGTGTCGTTGATTTACGGAGGTTGTGCCTTTGCCTTTTATATGGCTCGCTGGAGAAGATCATTTTTATTTTTGCTGTACGCTTTTCTGGCCGGCTACATCGCCACGACCTATCTGCTCGCCAGAACGATTTTTGAGCACGAACCCGTGCTGTGGTTTTACTATTCGCTACTTTCTTGTGGAGGCTTCGTCTATTTCACCATTCGTTACAAAACTTTTTTCAAACAATCATGAACAGTGCTTACAACCCAGTGTCAGTTTATCACCTCGCCGTGATCAAAGAGACCAAGCGCTGGGCTAAGCATAGCTTTATTACGGATGAGCAATTCGCAGAAATCAACAAAGAATATAAAACTCCGTTCTATCATCCCAACTTCATTATCCGAATTTTGCTTTTCCTGGCGACGTTGTTAGCACTTTCTGGAGTGTCTGGCATCCTTGGGGGGATGTTTGCACAAGCCGGTGAGACAATAATTTTTTGGGGCTGCATTGTATATGGTATTAGCTCCTTTGTGGCGCTTGAAAAAATGCTCATAGCCAATAACCATTTCAAGTCCGGTGTAACCGAAGCGGTACTCTACCATGCCTGTGCTTTTACTATTGGTGGGGTGGCAGGTCTTACTGGTTTTAATAACCCTCAGCTATGGTTGTTCGCTTGCTTCATTGTCTTTTCTTTTGCAGCATTTCGTTACCTGGATTTATTGACCACGGTGGCAGCAATAGGATCGCTTGCCGGAATTTTATTTTACAATTGCTTTGAAGCGGGAGGGATTTTCAAACAGATAATCCCTTTCGTTTTCATCATTTCATTTTCCGCGCTTTACATTTTCGTTAGAAAACTTAAATCGAAAGACAGCGTAAGAACCTGGAGCGCGAACTTGTTGGTGTTAGAAACTATTTGTTTGTTGTTGATCTATGCCAGCGGCAACTATCTGGTCGTTCGCGAACTGAGTGTAAACCTGATGAACCTTTCTTTGAATGAAGGCGAAAATATTCCGTTTGCGTTTCTTTTCTATATGTTAACCGTTGGCATACCCATTGTCTACCTGTATGCAGGAATTAAAAACAAAGACATGGCATTGTTGCGGGTGAGTCTGATTCTGCTCGCTTTTTCCGTTTTCACCTTTAAATACTATTACAGCCTCGGCCACACTGAAATCATGTTACTCTTTGCAGGATCACTTCTAATTATGGCGGCTATCGCACTGATGCGTCATCTCAAAATCATGCGCCATGGATTTACGGGGGAAAATATTCTTTCATCGAAATGGGCAAACCTGAATGTGGAAGCGTTTGTGATCTCGCAGACGATGGGTGGAAATCAAGCTGAGGTAGCAAAGACAACAGCGGGCGGTGGTGGTTCCTTCGGTGGTGGCGGATCAAGCGATAGCTTTTAAGGCTACGTTTCTTGTTTTTTCTCCCATTATTGTCACTCAAAGGGCCCCTGGAGTAGGCAGACCACATCTTTTCGCATGCAGCCACTGTGATTGTCGTATTCAGCCACCAAGATTGTCGCATTTACACTGCAATAGCACGACCGTTGTTGACGAGATTTGTATCGTAACAACCAATTTTGAAGAAGCTTTTTAAAGAATAAATTATTTGAGGAGGTGAAATAGCCATGAGAAAAATAATTGTTTTATCATTCATTACATTAGATGGAGTAATGCAAGCACCCGGTGGACCAGAGGAAGATACATCGAATGGTTTCAAGTATGGCGGTTGGTCTGCGCCTTATTTTGACGATGTTGTTGATAAGGTCATGGAAAAACAGATGAAACCGGCAGACCTTCTTTTGGGCAGAAAAACATTTGAGATTTTTGCCTCCTACTGGCCTGAACATGCGGACTTTTGGCCAGGTATCAATGATGCCACAAAATACGTCCTGTCCAAGACCATGAAAAACTCAGATTGGAAAAACTCAGTTTTCCTCGAAAGCCTGGCAGATATCGAAAAGCTCAAAAATTCAAAAGGTCCTGACATTCAGGTTCACGGCAGTGGAGAGCTTATTCAACTGCTGCTTAAGAATGATTTAGTGGACGAACTCTGGCTCAAAATTCACCCGCTGACCCTTGGTAAGGGGAAAAAATTGTTTGACAATGGCCCGATTCCGGCGGCATTTACATTAATAGAGAGTTTGGTTTCGCCAACCGGAGTGATTATTGCCAATTACAAGCGCGCTGGAACAGTTAAGACTGGTACTATTGGTGGTTAAGAGATGACAAAATAACTTTCCATACTTGGTGAAACCCATCATTCTTAAACCGATTAGCGGGCTACTAAATATTCTGACCTGTATAACAGTAACAACGTTCGTCCTTTTTCTACAGGACTGGTTTGGGAATGGGGACATGTATGCCTTTGTATTCTGGACTATTCCGTTGGCAATTGGAGTAGCGGTTAGTGGCTCAACATTTCTCAACGCGCTTAGGCCAACCAACATAATCTTCAGGCTGCTTTTCATAGCCATTGTTGCTGTGCTAATTTCATTTGGCTGGCTGTACGCTGTTTTTCTAATACTCGGGCCGTGGATGAACGCGTTCAGTTTTCCCATTTTCTATTTGTGGACGGCTGGCCTTTTCGTTCAGCTATTTTTCTTGGATCGGATGATTCCGAAGTTGCCTACTAGTAGACGCAACATTTTAATAGGCCTACTGGCATTCCCGGTTATAGTAGTGGGATCGGTAATTGGAATGTACTTCCTATCCTTTGCATGGGGTTACCTGAACCGACCTGAAAAGGAGACTTTTCTGATCCCCGCTGACTTCAAGGGAGAATTCCGGATTGTCTATGGTGAAAAATGTGGAGTAAGCCCAAGGACAGAGGAAGGACGTAGAATTTTAGAGATTCCTTTAGATGGGGTGTTGATCATTCAACCGGAATTTGAAGCCGGAATAATTGACAATGAATATTATCTGGTTGATAGTACGGGACAAAAAACAAGGTTGAATTCATCCTTCGGCAGTGAGGGCAGAAGGCCGGGGATTAGCATGGGCGGCTCAGGGAGTTTTGGCGGTCCCATGGCTGATGGAGGTTTTTCGTCCGAATCGGACCTTGCAATTGAATTTACCGACTTCACGGTTTATAACGGGGATACCACCACCCTTGACGATAGGCAGAGCTTCAGGTTGCATCAGAAGTTTGACTCTCTTTCGCAGGCCTTAGTTGACGCATGTAGAAACGCGACGGCAAAACACGCTGACTAAAAAGTGCCCTGGAAGTGAAATTTCGGCCTTTCAAAAAATATTTCGTCCCCAACTCCGGTCGAACTTGTGAATACGGTTCATTGAAGGCCATGACTTTAGCCCCCATCCATTCAGAATTGTGGAAAGCGGGTTCACCATCTTGAAATGTTATGCGGTTTATTAAATCGAATATTATCGGATGACCGGTTGAAACCGATCCACATCAGCCTTTATGCCGCATTAGTCCAGCCTGGATTTCCAACCGCTGCAAAACTCCCTTCAAGATTTCCCGCAGCCGATATCATTTAGCCTTTTTAGGTGCCCTTTTTTTCACAAGTAGTTTAGCGTCCTGGAGCTTTCGTCCAAGCGCATCATCACCAGCGATTTTAAGCAGATCTTTTTCCATGCCTAATACAAATAAAACCTGCGCGTAATAGCCGACAGCCACCTGGGGCGAGCCCTTCTCGATTGCCCAAAGCGTGGTCCGTCCGATGTTGGCGCGCTCGGCAATTTGCTCCATGCTTAGCTTCCTGCGGAGCCTGGCCAGCTTTATGTTTTCGCCCAATTCAGCCAGGATTTTGGTTGTTTTGGGCAATAGTATAGGTTTCTTTGACTCCATAACGTTCGTAATTGCGAACAAATGTACATAATATGTTCGTAATGACGAATGTTATGGGCAACGCAATTCTTTTGGTAGTAGACATTACTTTACCTTCTTGCCCGGAACATCCTGTCCGTTTTGATGCAACATCATACTTTCTACTTGTTGTCCGTTGATAGTGAATGTGATCGATGCCGCAACGACTTTCAAATAGAACTCGGTATTACTCTTGGCAAAGATCTCGAACTTACTCTGATTGGTAGCTTGCGCAAACAGTTGCTTCCCGCTCCGTGTCACCTCAATAGTAAATGCCGGGCTAAGCGCATAGGTGCCTACGTATGATTCCAAAATAGATTCCGGCACGTCCGCGTCAGCAGGCTGAAATTTAACTCCAATGCTTTCAAGTGCTTTTATGCCACTGGTGTTCCCCGGGTTTAGTTCCAGGGATTTCTTATAGTTTTCGATCGCCAAATCCTTCTCGCTATTTTTTACCAGTGCCTCACCGTAACTGTCGTAAACGTTAAATGATTTTGGAAACTGCTCCGTATTTAATTTAAACAAAGCGAGCGCGGCCGCAAGGTTTTTATCCAGGTAGGAATATCCCAACATGTTGAGCACATTTTCGCTGAAGTCGTAATCCCCATCGCTTTTCTTCAGCTCCCGATACAGAGCAATACCTGCTTCCGCTCCTTTGGCGTCAATCTCCTTTCTCATCGCTGGCACTATGCTTGCCTTCGCTTCCGTTAGCGGCGAATCAGGGTTGAGCAGATGGAATCCGATATCGTCAGCACCCGCCGAGGAGTTCGTGAGGACCACCACGCCCGTAGAAGTTTCCTTTACAAATCCAGCAAAGGTGCGGTACCCGCCCGTTCCACCATTATGCCAGATGACGTCCCCGTTCTTTCCTTTTGCAATGTGCCAGGCAAGACCGACACGCATATCTCCTGCTTTATCATGCCGGACTTGATGTGTCATGGTCATGGCGGCCTGCAACGGTGACTTGGTAAGGCCAAGGTTGGCCGCCAGGAATTTTAGCATATCATGAGTTGAGCTTCTGATGGCCCCCGCACCGGCGAGTGTTGGAATGTCCCAGTTTTCAACGGGCACCCCATTACTGTAGCCCCTGGCCAGATTTTTTTTCATTTTATCATCCAATGAAATTTTGGTTTCCGTCATGCGCAATGGCGCCGCGATGGTTTTAATCATTAGTGCCTCATAGGACATACCTGCATTCAGGGCAAGGATGTGACCCAGTAATCCCTGTGCCAGATTAGAATATTCATAAGACGAACCAATATCGCGGGTTAATTCATAACTCGTAAGAAAGCTATACAATTGCGCGACGGTGTAATCCGCAAAAGGATTTCCTGGATCAGCCGGTGTAAAGTTGGAAGGCATACGAGGCAACCCCGAGGTATGATCAGAAAGATTTGCCAATAAAATTTCTTTTCCACCCCGCTGAGGCACCTTTACTTCCTTCGGAAGATATTTCTGTGCCGGGTCATCCAGTTTTACTTTTCCATCCAGAACTTGTTGGGCGAGCAAAATAGCGGTGAACACTTTGGAGATGGAGCCGATCTCATAAATCGAATGTTCATTTGCGGGTACTCCATTCGTTTTCACGTTTCCAAAATTGATGTACCTGGCTCCCCCTTTGTCAATAATACCCACCACGATACTGGGACTCTGCTCATAGGCAATTCTCTTTTCGATGTTTATTCTAACATCCTCCGGAAGCTTAAATTTTCCTGTTTGCGCAATGGAACCAGGAAACAATCCTACCAACAAACATAATGTTGTGATGATTTTTATCATGATGCTTTTTTTAGAAGTGACTACGTTATCTGTCATGAATATACAACCTTCTGTACGGAACAGGGCGACCCTGTCATGCCTGCTCCATCAAATTGATGAGTTCATCAATTTTCGCCAACCTTGGTACAAACTCCCTTTTTACTGCTCTCTTATTTAAGAAATAAGTAGCGACTGCTAACGCGACATTTCCTAGCGCATATTTGATAATCTGCACGGATCTTCCCACTACCCCAAACCCCATGAAGAACAACATGGTGAGCGTCATGCCTGGTAAAATGTACCAATACATAATGCTGTCCAGCAACTGTTTTTGAATAAGAAGGTAATCCTTTGTTTTATGTAGGTATTCGAGATACGTTTCCGTAAACGCACCGGGTTTGTGTTTTTTCGCATTTCTTAGTCTGATCAGGATGTATAGGGCCCAGCCTACTATCAATACAGACGCGACTTTTGATAAAAGAGGGGGAAAGGCATAAGCGGTATAGGCGAATGCGGGAATGACTATGGCTACTGCAACTTGTTCTCTTAGATCCCGGTACTTTATGCTTCTATGGAGGCGATCCATGCTTGATTGAACGTCCAGCATCAAACGCGATTTCTCAAACTTTATACGCTCCTGGTTAGGAGACGATTGCCAGATTTTTATCAACTCTTCTTCCATCATGACGCTACATTTATACAGTTCAATAATTTCATTTTAATTCGTTTGATCTTCACCGCGACATTGTTTTCTGTCAGGCCGGTGATGTCAGAAATCTCTTTGTACGACAATTCCTCTAAATAAAGAGTAGTCACCGCTTTATCTGCATCATTTAGCTTCTTAATGCAGCTCCTGAGTTTGATCAGTCGTTCATGATCCTCCTCATTTGCTTCTTCATCGGTGATATTCTCGATCGTAATGCTGTCCAATTTCATGAAGCGGTCTCTTTTTTTTGCTTGCTTTGTTTGCAGGCGAAGACAAACGTTCAGCGTAACTCTGAACATCCAGGTACTCAAGGAAGATTTCTCCTCAAAGGAGGGCATTGACTGCCAGATATGGATCAGCACCTCCTGGAAAAGGTCTTTCTTGTCTTCATTATCTTCGGCATATACGGAACAGACCCTAAGCAGCTTCTGTTTATTTTGTTCCAGAGCCATTAGGAAGGTGTTTTCGAGCTGTTGATCCATTCTGGTAGTTTGTGTCTACCTGTTTAGTGACAAGACTTCTGAAAATATGACACAAAATTTAGGTTTCTTTTCAAAAGACACCTTCCTCAGCCGACCCTGTAGCATACGAGGCCAAAAAGAACGTTTATTAAGACCCTGGTTCGTCCCTTTTTAGCCTGAATTTAAGACTTACGGAAGCACTTTCTAAAGGATCATGTTGTCCTTTCATGACGCGTTATTGACCTATGATGATGAAGGCATGGGTATCACCTTTGTCACATCAAAAAACATTATCAACTCATCAAAACAACAATTTTATGAAAAAACAACCCATGACGCGTTCAATCTTTCTCGCCATTCTAATTGCTGCTATCGTGATGAACGTGTTAAGTTCATGCAAAGAGGATGCCTTCAGCCCGAACCAGACGGAGGAGATGTCCATTCAATCTCTGGCTAATGGAGCGATCTATCGAATAAAAATTGCGCTTCCAGACAATTACAATTCATCCCGGGAATCGTACGGATCTGTGTACGTCCTGGACGGTGAAGAGAATTTTGATTTGGTCGCTAAAACGTGCAAAGAAATAAGCACGGATCATTCCACTCCCAACGTTTTAGTTGTCAGCATTGGGTACGGCAAAGATCGAAGTGTGGATTATACCCCGACGAAAGTCGGTGCGGATACAGGTGGCGGAGCGGAATTCCTGAACTTTATCAGAACCCAGATTATCCCTCAGGTTGAACAGCATTACCGTGCTGACACCACCCGGGCGAGTCGCACCATTCTGGGGCATTCTTACGGCGGCTTGTTCGGTGCATGCGTATTTGCGGTGGACAATAGTCTGTTTGGCAACTATATACTATTAAGCCCATCCATCTGGTTTGATAACGAAGTTTCCCTCGAGCTCGAAGTGCAAAATCGGTCCACGAACAAGAAGAACCACCAACTCGTCTTTCTTGGAATTGGGGAGATGGAAAACGCTGGACGGATGCAAGCTCCGTTTCAGACGTTCTATGAAATCCTTCGTGATACCTACCCTGACATTAACGTGACCATGAATCGCGAAAAATACCTCGATCACATGGGATCAAGGGACCCTAATATTATTAAAGGCCTGAATTACTATTTCCAAAATCGTTAAAATCATAACTATCCAACACATTCACACTAAGACATACTGACATGAATCATTCCAAAAACCTTCTCATCCTCCTCTCCTTTTTAAGTTGCTCCGTGGGCTTTGCTCAGAAAGACTCTTCCGTTCGTCCTGTAATACATTCCCCGGTGCGAATACTGACAGTCGAACCGGGCGTTGGAATTCATACCAACTTTGGTACGGATTTGCTTCTGGCTACCCTCGTTCAGTGGAACCCTGGTAAAAGGCTGAGTTTTGGCGCACATACATCGTTTAACATAAATAATATCACGCAACGAAAATTCAATCATGTAATTACTGATTACAACTATTCCATCAATCAGAAGTTTGGAGTGGGTACCACGTTCTATTCTAAAAAGAGTTCTCACACATTTATGGCTATGGTCGGCGCGAAATACACAGCGTATCAGGAGACGCTGGCTAATCCTGATTTTAATAAAGTGAGTACCTCGATCAGTTCGTTAAGCCCTGACTACGGCCTGATGTACGGCCTTAAGAAGGGGTGGAACAGATATTTCCTCAGTTTCAGAATGTATATACCACTCTTTCCCTGGCCTACTCACGGATCTAATATCAATTATCTTGATGGCAATATGAATAACCTTGCGTTGGAATTGGGGCTTGGCATTAAACTTAAATAGACAGACCATGAAAGTTTATTGGTCAATGCCGGCGGGGGTAAAGATTTTCTTCCGGCAAGAGCTGAGAAAATTCAGGATCGAATCGGGTCGGGGTAATTTGACCATGGCTTGGTACTACCTGGAGCGCGCTCATATCCTTGGGCAAACCTGGCCCCGGGAACATAGCCTGGTGCATTGGTTAATGTTGAAGTTCGGCTTCAGGATGAAAAGCAGGAAAGAAATTCTCGGGCAATTGCCCAGGCTTCTGCTGGGAGGTGTCAAGTCCTTCGTGGGTAAAATCCCCCGTGGGAATACCGGGGGCGCTAATGTTCCCGGATTACGGCCGATGGAAATCCCGGATGACTTGCAGGAGATTCTTGAACCTTATTTAGCCGGAGAATTATATGGAAAGGGAAACTCAGGAAAAAGACTGTAATCTGAAAGCCTGACGCTCATAGTAATATAATCATGGAGATCACTATTGTCCTCTCTTGTTGTACGTACCTTGTATTGCTCAAGAGTTATTAAACCAGCAAAAATGAAAGTGGCTTTTATCGTCCCTCCGAATGTTGAATTGCTTGATCTCGCCGGACCCGTTCAGGTTTTTACCGAAGCCAAAATGTATGGATTTGCAGTCGACATTGAGTTCTACGCTTATACGGCTGAAACAACAAGTGCTGCAGGCCTTGGATTTGGCAAGGTTGCAAACTACAAAGAGGCTCAGTTGAAGGAGGGAGATTTTCTGTTCGTCCCCGGCATGGATTATGATTATCTTACAAGTGAGGGCTTCCGGGCAGAACAAGAGTACTTTTCATGGATCGGTAATTGTAGTAAAGGTCAGGTTACCATTTGTTCCATTTGCAATGGAGCGTTTGTCCTGGGCGAAGCCGGCTTGCTGGATGGACAAGAGTGCACGACGCATTGGAGGCGGGTTGATGCTTTACAAGTTCGATTTCCAAAGGCGCGTGTTGTTCCGGATACGTTATATGTCAAAAGCGGGAAGATCTATACCAGCGCGGGGATCAGCGCGGGTATTGATCTGGCGCTGGGCATCCTCGAGGAACTGAAGGGGCCCCGGTTCGTTCATAAAGTCGCCCGTGGTTTGGTCGTCTATCATCGGAGAGCTCAAAGCCACAGCCAGCAAAGCATTTACCTTGATTTCAGGAATCACGTTAATCCCAAAATTCACGACGTGCAGGATTTCCTCGTAGATAACATAGCGGGCGAAAATTCCATTGAATCACTGGCATCAAGTGTTGCCATGAGCCCCAGAAATCTCAGTCGGGTATTCAAAGAAACAACAGGATCGACCATTGTCGAGTACCTCACGCGATTGCGACTCGAAAATGCAAGAACCCTGCTGAACAACCCTGAGTACACAATTGATTATATAGCTTCCCAGTGTGGCTTCAAAACAGCGCGGCAATTGCAACGAATCCTGAAATGAATATTTTTTTTAGGGAATGAAAATATCCTTCTATTGATACATGAAACCCGAGATTATAATTGCCCATCTCTCTTTTGGGTCTGTTTTTGTTCCTCTTGGCGTAGCGCTGATTCATTGGCGAAGTTTAGAATCAGAGCTGAAATTCCTGAGGTTAATTTTGTTGGTTTCCCTGTTATGTGATGCGCTATCGATCGTTTTCGTTACGTATTCGATCAATACGCATCTCATCGGAAATATATACCTCCTCCTGCAATTCTCCTTCCTGTATAAAATCCTGACCGACCAGCTTCAGCGCAGGAAATATTTAATCACGATCTATCTCACGTTTGTTGCCTTTTACATAGCAAATATGGCGTTTTATCAGGGGCCATTTAAATTCAACTCTGTCTCCAACGTTGCAGCAAGTTTTATCTTAATGGCTCTTTCTTTACAATACCTATACCATTTAATGGCGAAGCTTCCTATTATGCATATCCATAGACTCCCGATGTTGTGGATTTCGTTCGCGGTACTCGGCTACTATGCGGGCACTTTTTTCCTGTTTCTGATTAGTAATTATCTGGTTGAAGGAGCTCCTGCCTCTCATAGGATGATGTGGATGTTGCATAACGTGTTGAACATAGTCAAGAATATGCTTTTTGCAATTGCCATATGGCAGAGTTATCGCACAACCCACTCATCTATATCATAGAAGAGTTGCGATGCCACATCGCTTTTAACTTGAATTCGCATCAACAAAGCATTCCATATGAAATCACTCACAACTTCAGCTTTTGTTATCCTGGCTCTGATTGGCTACTGGACTGACCTCTCGGCACAGAAGAAGAAAATCCTGGTCGACGTGGCCCACGGCCAGAAATTCTATAGCGACCCTGCCGATAGGATCTCTAGCGAGCTGGTCCCAACCGAACGACTGAAATACATGACTGGCGAACTCGCCAAAAACGGGGCAGCCCACAATGCCGTCGTTGGCTACCTGAAAAAACCAATTACCACCGAAGCGCTATCCCAATGCGATCTGCTCTTTATTCACACCCCTTCGAAGAAGTATTCCGCCGACGAATGTAATGCGATCCTGCTATACGTAGAGAAAGGTGGAGCGTTGTTTATTGTGATCGAAGAGGACTATTGGGCCACGCTGGCACAGGTCAATGCAAACGACATCGTTGCGCCTTTCGGCGTTACTTTCAAATCTGACAGCCCCGATGCATCATCCGGGGGACATTCCGCACCCGGCAAGGTCACAAAGAAGAAATACCCTATTCCATTCCACGGTGCGCGCATTGTTGAAGGCGGCACACCCTTCGCTTACAGCAACACGTCCGATGCAAATCCCTTCGGTGTTTATGTCGAAACAAAGGGAGGAGGCAAGGTCATTGCCATGGGCGAGGGAATGGTGTCGCTATACATGACGAGCTGGCAGGGTGTTACTGACTACCAATGCGCCGGGTTTATGGATGAGGTGGTGGGGTGGTTGCTGGAGTGATTGACTTGATACTAGTCATGGTATAAAACCACGCAAAACCCATTAATTCGATGGTTTAACTAACTATATTAGTTTTATGTATAACCATAATACTAAATATATTAGTTTATACTATCTTTGGAATTCGCTAGTCCAAGCGCCATGACGCCCATAAAAAAAGCTGATCGCATTGCGGAATTACAAATGGATATTCTCCGCCTGGAGGGGTTCAATTCTTCGAGCAATGCTATTTTGGACGTAGGTCTGGGGCCGCTAAAAGATGCCTTTCCCAACGGATCATTTCCTTTAGGGGCAGTACATGAATTTTTATCTGCACGAGCAGAAGACTCAGCTTCTACCGGCGGTTTTATTTCCGGGTTACTGGCATCCCTTATGGGAAACAGTGGCACCGTGGTGTGGATCAGTTCTTTCCGAACGCTTTTTCCACCCGCATTGAAAAGTTTTGGTCTTGAGCCTGACCGTTTCATCTTCATTGATCTGCAAAAAGAAAAAGAGGTGCTATGGGCAATGGAGGAAGCGCTGAAATGTGAAGCGCTCTCTGCCGTAGTAGGTGAAATCCGGGAAATTAATTTTACTGCTTCCCGGCGTCTTCAACTGGCTGTTGAACAAAGCCGGGTAACCGGCTTTATACTTCGCAACAAGTATCGCAATCTGAATACAACAGCGTGTGTCTCACGATGGAAGATTACTCCACTGTCAAGTGAATCGGTTGATGAGCTGCCCGGCATCGGTTTTCCAAAGTGGAAAGTCGAACTGGTAAGAATGCGAAATGGTAGATCAGGCGTATGGGATATGCAGTGGGTAAATGGAAGGTTCATGCCTGGTTACAAATTCCCTTCTGTTTTACTAGAGCAACAAAAGAAAGCTGGATGAAATGGCAACGCGATTTGTTTCCATCTGGTTCCGTCACCTGACTACGGACTGGTTCACTCTCCGCCAGCCGAATCTGAAAGTGTTGCCTTTTGTTTTGCGAGCTTCTTCTCATGGGAGAATGATCATCACTGCCGCGAATGCCAATGCAGAGAAGAAAGGTATAAACAGGGGAATGGTTCTCGCTGACGCGAGGGCGATTATTCCAGACCTGGAAGTGCTGGATGATAAGCCTGATCTTGCTGATAAATTACTTAGACGGCTTGCGGAAGGGTGCATCCGCTTTACCCCTATCGTATCCGTTGATCCTCCCGATGGTCTGTTACTTGATGCCACAGGTTGCTCTCATCTCTGGGAGGGCGATCTAAAGTATGTTGCAGACATCAAAAAGAAATTAAACACACGTGGTTATGATGTACGGATAGCCATGGCAGATACGGTCGGCGTTGCGTGGGCTGTTGCACGATTTGGTAAAGAACCGCTTATTATTCCTGACGGCATGCATATCGAAGCATTGATGTGTTTGCCGCCGGAAGCCCTTCGCCTGGAGCCGGATGCAGTCGGGCGTTTGCACAAGCTTGGCCTTCACCACGTGCGCCAGTTTATTAAAATGCCACGGTCATCATTAAGAAGGCGTTTTGGTCTTTCCTTTCTTCAACAGGTGGACAAAGCGCTCGGTCAGGAAATAGAATTGCTCGAGCCCGTGCTCCCAGTTGTGCTTTACCAGGAGCGACTGCCTTGTATGGAGCCGATTGTTACTGCGATCGGTATTGAGATCGCATTGCAGCGCCTGCTTAACACACTCTGTCTGCATCTTCAAAAAGAACAGAAAGGACTTCGCACGGCGGTGTTCAAAGGGTATCGTGTCGACGGAAAAGTCGAGCAAGTGGATATTGTAACCAGTCGTCCATCGCATACGATCAACCATCTTTTTAAATTGTTCGAACACAAGTTGCAAACAATCGAACCGGCATTAGGCATCGAGCTGTTTGTATTGGAAGCTCCAACGGTAGAGGATCATTTTCCACAGCAGGAAAAGATGTGGGAAGGATCGGTGGGGTTAGAAGACGTGCGGGTATCAGAGCTTGTTGATCGCATCGCAAGTAGGGTTGGCATGAATGCCATTCACCGTTATATACCCGATGAACATTACTGGCCGGAGCGGTCATTCAAACCGGCTTCATCGCTTCAGGAGAAAGTAGCAACTGCATGGCCTGCTGATAAGCTGCGACCGCTGCAACTTTTGCCGATACCGCAGCCCATTGAGGTCGCCGCACCTATTCCGGACTATCCACCTATGCTGTTTCGGTATAAAGAGCAACTACATAAGATCGTCAGAGCCGATGGCCCGGAACGGATTGAGCAAGAGTGGTGGCTTCAACAAGGAGAGCACCGTGACTACTACCGTGTCGAAGATGAAGAGGGGCATCGCTATTGGCTCTTTCGGTTGGGACACTATCACGATAAAATCGACCGCTGGTTTATACATGGATTTTTTGCATAGGGGATTGAAGCATGAGTTATACAGAGTTACAGGTCACTACGAACTTCAGCTTTCTCAGCGGTGCTTCCCATCCTGAAGAATTAGTTGAGCAGGCAGCAGCGTATGGTTACCAGGCGATAGCCATCACTGACCGCAATACATTTGCTGGTATCGTGCGAGGTCATGTCGTAGCAAAAAAAACAGGGATGCGCATTATTCCCGCATGTCGCCTCGACTTGCTGGATGGTCCAAGTCTGTTAGCGTATCCTACTGACATCGATGCGTATTCGCAACTATCCAATCTGCTTACTGTTGGCAACCTTCGCACAGAGAAAGGACAATGTCACTTGCATAGGGCCGATGTTTACAGTCACGCAAAGGGATCAAAGTTTGTGGTTATTCCTCCGGGTACGTTAAATGAAGTCTTCGACTTTGACGATTCCTTTAAGAAAGCGTTGCGCGAATACCGTAACGCTTTAGGAGAACACCTTTATATAGCTGCATCGCGTTTGTATGGAGGCAATGATGCTAAAGAGTTATATCGCATCGCTCAATTGGCAAAAAAGGTACACGTGCCGATGCTGGCCACCAATGATGTACAGTATCATCATCCGGAGCGCCGGGAACTGCAGGATGTGGTAACGTGCGTGCGCGAAAAATGCACGATCCATAACGCAGGGTTTCGTCTGCATCCGAATGCCGAAAGATATTTAAAGCCCATCGATGAAATGCTTCGATTGTTCCGGCACTATCCTGACGCCATTCTTCAAACCCAGTCTATCGCTGAGGCTTGTACTTTTTCACTCGATCAACTGAAATACCACTATCCAAAAGAGATCACAACTAACGGACGCACGCCACAAGAAGAACTCATCTTCCTCTCCTGGCAGGGCGCTCACACGATTTTTGGGGAGCACATACCGGAGAAGGTCAAAGCGAACATCGGGTATGAACTTACCTTCATCGAACAGATGAATTATGCGGAATACTTTCTTACGGTATATGATATTGTACGCTATGCACGGGAGCAAAAAATACTTTGTCAGGGAAGAGGTTCCGCAGCGAACTCTACCGTGTGCTATTGTCTTGGTATTACTTCTGTTGATCCGTCAAAATTTGATTTGCTGTTTGAACGGTTTATTTCTTCCGCCCGCAATGAGCCGCCGGACATCGATGTGGACTTTGAACACGAGAGACGCGAAGAAGTCATGCAATACATTTATAAGAAATACGGTCGTGACCGCGCTGCTGTTGTTGCTACCGTTACACAATTACATCACAAAGGAGCAATCCGCGATGTGGGCAAAGCCATGGGGCTATCTGTAGATACGATCAATCGCCTTTCCGGTTTGATCTGGGATTTTAAGGATGAAGGGTTTGACAAGAAACGCATTGTCAGTCAGGGAATAAATCCGGACGATCCTACCATTCGAAAAGTATTAGAACTCACCTCGCAGTTCATGGGCTTTCCGCGTCAGTTAGGTCAGCATACGGGTGGCTTCGTTATCACACAAGGCAAGCTATCGGATCTTTGTCCCATTATTAATGCGCGCATGGAAGATCGCACGAACATTGAATGGAACAAAGATGACATTGATGCGCTTGGCTTTATGAAAATAGATGTACTGGCATTGGGTATGCTCACCTGCATTCGTAAAGGATTTGATCTTGCAAAGAAACAATATGATCTCAACCTGACGTTAGCCAACATTCCGCAGGATGATCCGAAGGTGTATGAAATGGTAAGCCATGCCGACACCATCGGCGTGTTTCAGATTGAAAGCCGGGCGCAGCAATCGATGTTGCCGCGACTACGACCAAAATGTTTTTATGATTTGGTTATTGAAGTAGCCATTGTTCGGCCTGGCCCCATACAGGGCGATATGGTGCATCCCTATTTACGCAGACGCAATGGGGAAGAGCCGGTGGTCTATCCATCGAAAGAGTTAGAAGAAATTTTAGGGCGTACACTTGGGGTTCCCTTATTCCAGGAGCAGGCCATGAAGATCGCCATTGTTGCCGCTTGCTTTACTCCTGCTGAGGCAGATGAGTTGCGCAGGAGTATGGCGACTTTTAAAGCGAAAGGCATGGTTGCACATTTCAAAGAGAAACTGATCGGGGGAATGACCAAAAAAGGCTACACGGAAGAATATGCGCATCGGGTGTTCCGGCAACTGGAAGGATTCGGAAGCTATGGATTTCCGGAGAGCCACGCTGTCAGCTTTGCCTTGTTGGTCTATGTTTCTTCCTGGATGAAGTGTTATTATCCGGATGTGTTTGCCTGTGCCTTGCTCAACAGTATGCCGATGGGTTTCTATCAACCCGCACAAATCATTATCGATGCCCGGAAACACGGCGTTGAAATACGTCCCGTAGACATCAATGATTCTGAGTGGGATAATACGTTGGAAGAAAAATCGGGCACGTACTTCGTCCTTCGCCTGGGTTTTCGCCAGGTGAAAGGGTTACGTGAAGAAGATATGAACGTATTACTTAAAGGAAGAAAGGACGGATACACTTCCATTCACCAGCTTCGCGAAACAGGCTTATCGGAAACCGTTCTCGAAAAGTTAGCAGATGCCGATGCGTTTCGGTCGATGGGCCATGACAGGCGAAAGGCATTGTGGGAAGTATCGACTAAGGATCATCAGTCACAGGCTCTGTTTTCCGGTCTGTCACAGTACCATGCTATCGAGGAAAAAATATCGCTTCCTGAAATGACGTTATCCGAACATGTAGTGCATGACTATGCCACCACCTCCCTATCTTTAAAAGGTCACCCGGTAAGCTTCATCCGGCAGCAATTGGAACAACTTCATATTCGATCTGCTTCGTCACTCGATACCGCCAAAAACGGAGACGCTGTAAAAGTAGCGGGTATTATCCTGGTAAGGCAACGACCTGGAACAGCAAGTGGCATCTGCTTCATTACCATTGAAGATGAAACGGGAACAGCAAACCTTGTTGTTTTTAAAAAACTATTTGATCAATACCGAAAGGAAATAATACAATCCAGACTGCTGATGGTAGAAGGTCAGTTGCAACGCGAAGGGGAAGTGATTCATGTTATTGTAAAGCGCTGTTATAATTTTTCAAGATTACTGCGCCAGCTTACATTATCGAAAGAGGAAGACTTATCCTTAAAGCCGTTGTCACGTTCTGACGAAACTACCTCTCCTTTTTTATCGAAGAGTAAAACACAGGAAAGTGAAATGGTGCAGGGGAATATTTTTGGAGAGGGGAGAAATTTTAGATGAGAAATATCCGATTGTGATGGACGCTTGCCATCACACGGAAGCCTTTAAAAGCTAGTGAAAAAAGTAAGCAACATGATATCCGTACCAACACCAAACTTCGCGAAAAAGAAAGACGCTTTGTACGGAACAAATTCGAACTAAGCGGGAAGTAGGCACTGAGAAAATCATTAAGGTTCCAACTAGCATTAAAGAATAAAAGACATACCAGCCGGATCACTAAATTGAAAAAATAAATGCCACGCCCTAAAGCATGGCATTTATTTCTTGACGGGATGGAGCCGGCCGCGGCTGGAAGATTTGCTTTTTGTGGGCATCCTCGATACACCAATCTCTTTTGTTCTTTGAGTAAATGCCGACTCACATGCCGGCTGTGATCGGCGAGGGCTTGAAGCCCTTGACCACCAACCACACGCCCAGCGAAAACTCAAATAGCGCGACCGGAATCGCGGCCAGCGCCGTCGACGGGGCATGCTGCCCGATGAGACCGAACAGCACGGCGATGTCGCCGGCGACGAGCAGGATCGCCCCGATGAGTCCGATCAGGGAAAGGCTTCGGGGCACAAGCCGCGACTGGTACAACAGGAAGCCGAGCAACAGGTCGTTCACGGCCGGCATAAAGCTTTGTCCGATGAGAAAGATCCTATCATAAAGGGTCACCAGCGTTTGGCCGATGATCACCGCATCTGCACCGGCTCCGGCCTGCCGCAAGGCCACGACCGTCAGGAGGAACGCGACGCCGGCGAACATCGTGCCGGCTTCCAGGACCCGGGAGCCGACCAGGCCCAGCGCGACTCCTTCGTTCTGCTTCCTGAGCACCGGGTACAATGCGACGGCAGTGCCGATGCCGGCGAGGGCCACGATGATCTCGAGGATACCGCCGATGATGACTTCCGTGTCAGGACCACGGCCGACGATGTAGTTCGGATCGTGTATCGCACCGTAGAGAGCGAGGGTTGGGATCGAGACAAAGGTTAATAAATAGAGTGCGCCCGCGGCCAGCGCGGTCTTCCGTAGTGAGGTCATCGGGACTCGCTCCATTGATATACCTGTAATGTTGGTGGTAGTGGTAATTGAATTCATTTCTTTACTTGTTTAAAAATTGATACGGGAAATTTTCTACTGATTGGTTAAAACATAACTGTTGTTTTCGCCGGTTTTCTAATTTGAAAGTTCCTGAGTAGTCGGCCTTATACTTGTCGCCCCGCCAGCTTAAATAAATTTTGCACCGGAACATACGCAGCAGGCGCTGAATTGAATCCGTTGACTAAGAGCCGAACCGCCAAAGACACTTCATAGGCGAAAACGGGAATCGCAAGCACCAGTCCCCATGCAGAGATCTGAGGATATACTCCGAACGTCACCAGCAAGGCATTGACAGAAATGAGCGGCCCCCCTGCAAGACCCAGGAAGGTTACGAACCGGGGAACGAGTTTTGACTTATATAACAGGCAACTTGTCATGAACGTACTGGGTCCCAGAGCTAAATTGGGGCCATATAGAAAAGTCCAATTGTGAACATCCAACAATAATTTCCCGGCCACGAGATAAGCGGACGGAGGTGGATTGGTTTCTTTTAGAAATTCATGATTTAATGTAACGATCGCTAACAGGCTTATAATTCCTATAGTGACCATGGTGGCTTCCAGCAATCTGAAACAAACCGTGCCAATGGCCATGCTTTCATTATATTTTTTCAGGATTGGAAACAGCGTGATGGCGGTACCAATCTGGGTAAAGACAAGCAGGATCTCAAAGAATGCGCCCCACAATACCCGCGTCTCACTGCAAGCGCCTTTTATAATGTAATCGGGATCATGTAGGATAGGATCGTATAAAATAAGACCTGTGATGGAGGTAATCTCTGTTAGTATGAACAGCATGCCTATCGTGATAGCAATGTTTCTGTTAGCCTTCATTTTTGTAAGAATTTAGTAACGGGTTAATTTATTTTATCTTCTTGCCAGTGGATTGGTTTTCCATGGTTTGGAGAAATGCAGGGCGAGAATGAGGCTCCTGTTATGCATCTCACCGCTGTAAGCAATATTGGTTAAACCGTAATTGTACCGGATGTCCAATGCAACCCTTTTTCGTTTTGTGTTAAACGTATACCCTGCACCCACCTGGACGCCGGCGTCCCAGCGCTTGAATCCGTCAGGTGAATTGTTAAATGAAAGGGAAGACGTGGAACCTTCGATTTCCTGGGTTCCGTAAAAATTATAGGCAAGGGATGGCCCTGCATTCACATGAAATTTACCAAAATGATAACGCGCCAACACCGGCAATTCGATAGTGTATAAACGGAGCGTCGATTTGTTGGTCGTTAGTGGATTATTGGCCTGTAGTGAGCCGCCCTTCATCAGGAAATAAAGCTCGGATACAAGGGAGAATTTCGGAGAAATACCAGCCCGGAATGACACCCCAAGCTGTCCTCCCAGGGTTGTTTTTTTATAATCCGCTAACAAGCGATTGGCGCTTCCATAGTGGAAGTTTGTGCTTACCGCATTGAGCACAAGGTCCAGGTAGGTTTTTTGCGTTACTTTTTCTTTGATTGTTTCTGATCCCGATTCATTGGTTTGACCGAATGAATTCTGACTTAGGAAAATCATACCTAGTATGACTCCCAGTTGTGTTGTTTTCTTCATAATTCCTTTGTTTTGAACAAAAGAATAGGAAGGCGAGGGTTATCGAAAATGTATTATGCAAAGCAGGCGAAGATGTCTGCATCCGGGTGATTTCAGTCTGCCAAATAAAAAGCTATTTTATGATCCGGTTTTAATGAGTTGGAAGAAAACCTCTTTGTAGGTTTCGGAGATGGGGATTAACTGGCCTCCAATTTTTATTCTGCTTCGTTCAACGGATTCAATTTTATTCAGTGCCACCATAAAGGATTTATGCACCCTGCACACCAAACTTGAGGGGATCACCTTTTCAAATTCGCTGAAATTCTGCAAGGTCATTACTTTTTTACTTACCGTATGAATTCTCCTGTAATCTCTCATCCCTTCGATGTACACGATTTCATCAAGCATGATTTTCTCCAGCCGGTTTTCCGTCTTTACAAAAATGAAATTTGGCTGCGATTCTGAGGCACGGCGAACTATATTTTCCTGAGCTTTATTTACAGCTTGTAAGAAACGATTAAATGTAAAAGGTTTCAGAAGATAGTCTGTTATCTGCAGTTCGTATCCCTTCAAAGCGTATTCCTGGTAGGCTGTGGTGATAATAACCTGGCTGTTTATTTTTGAACTTTCAAGCAATTCGATGCCCGACAGTTCATCCATGTTTATATCCAGGAAAAGCAAGTCCACCTTATGGTTATTTAAATAAGTAAGGCCGGTAAGGGCATTGTCGAACGTTGCACTTAATTGCAGAAAAGGAACCTTATTTACAAAGCCTTTTGTCTTTTCAAGAGCAAGGGGTTCGTCTTCAATAATCAAGCAGGTATAGCTATTCATTCGGGATCGTTAAGTGAACGCTGTACAATTCATCCTCTTTAGACACTTCTAAGGTATGTTTACCGGCGTAGAGGAGATCTAGTCGCTTTCGCACAAGGTCATTGCCTAACCCGCTATAGGGCAGCTTCACCGACTTTGAGTCATATTTATTTTCGCAGACCAGTTGTATTGTTTCATCATGGACAAAGATGTTCACCGTAATGGCATCTTTCAGTTTTTTGTTATTCGTATGCTTAAAGGCATTTTCAATAAATGGAATAAAGACCATGGGAGCCACACGCCTGTCGCCGATGGTGCCGGTTACGGCAAAGTGAACATACGTTTCTTTTGCCGTTCTTATTTTTTGCAACGCGATGTATTTTTCGATGTATTCCACCTCCTGTGACAGCGGTATTTTATCGGCCGTTGTTTCATACAGAACAAAACGTATGATATCGGATAGCTTATTCAAATAATCAGACGCCTCAACCGGATCTCTTAGAATCAGCGTGTCGATATTGTTGATGGTGTTAAACAGAAGATGCGGGTCAAGTTGTGATTTGATCAGCGCCATTTCCATCTCATGGTTTTTTTCCTTCAAAATCTGCCGAAGCTTGATCTCATTAAACCAGGTTATAAATCCTTTTATGACCAATGCTACGGCTCCGCACAGAGAACCAATAAAGGTCATAACACCTATTACTCTCATGGCGGTAGACCTTCCGTTTTTTCCCCCTTGATCCATGTCTAGGACATGGCCTGATTCGATCAGATACCGGTGCAGGATATAGGCGATGACAGATACTCCGGCTGAAATGAATATACCAACAACTACGGAAAGTAAATATTTTTTCTGCTGAAGGTAGTTGGGAAAGAGTAAGAAATAATATAAATAGAATGAAACGACGGAAGGGATAAATGCAAAAAGGAAAATATTTTGCAGAGCAATTACGACGCGGGATTCCCGGTTAGTTGCATAAAGACCGCTTCGATAGTAGACGGCTACGATGATGAAGACCAACAAGAGATAACACGCCCAAAAACCGATGTGTAGTAAAACGACAAACGACTTTTTCATGATTTCAAAATGACCAACCAGAGGGGGATGAGGCCTTTCTTCAGCTTTTTGGATTGAAAAGAATGATCAACCCGCAAGAGTTGTATGCAAAGTAGTCGATTAGTTGGTGATTACATGCTTTCCCGTGCCGTTCCAACTAATTGATTCTACATCCCGTTGTCAAAATTAAGGGTTGGAACGTTTCACCGAGCCCGTTATTTATTCTAATCGTCAGATTCTCCTCGTCGCAACGGCTGCCCCCAATAGAATGAAATTGGTGACAATCTTTCCCGAAGGCCCTGGAGGGGGCGGAATATATCAGTGCCGGGTAAAGCCACGCGAATAAAACAAACGTGAAAGGAAGAAGCTGTGCCAAAACGTATTATTTGAAAGGTCAAACCAAATTATCTCTTGCCTTTGCTCTGCGCGGTTAGAAATGCTTTGGGTACAACACGACGCATGATTAAATCGACAAAAGGACCTCCTACAAAAACTACCCAAGGAACTAACGAAATAGTGAGAATGAACGTTCTTTGATACAATGGAAGGACAGATAATGTTTCGCCAAATAATTGGGAAAACAACGTGATGGATGGGTAGATTACAACCCAGATCTTGAACGATGTGATAACTTTCATTTTCATAAAGATCCGTTCTTTTAATATTGATTAATAGGGTTTTATAACCTGTCCGGTGTTCCCGCCGAATACACTTTTGCGAAAGCCATATTCCAGTTGTTGCATGGTTACTGGAATGTCTCCCGGAAAAAATGGGAAATAGTGGGGTGAATCTTCAATAACAGTGGGGCTCACAGCATTGATGCGAATTCCGTTTTCTAATTCTATTGCTGCAGCCCGCACAAATGCTTCAACTGCACCATTGGCTGCAGATGCATTGGCAAAGTTCAATTGAGGGTCATGAGTCAAAGCGCCGCTGATTAACGAAAATGAGCCTTTGGGATTGATGTAATGTTGCCCAATAAGAACTAAATTGATCTGTCCCATTAGTTTACCCTCGATGCCTTTCCGAAATTCGGTAGCTGTCATTTCTTTCCATGGACCGACATACGTTGGACCTGCTGTGCAAATGAGTGCATCGAAAGCACCGACCTGTTTGTACATGCACTCAATCGATTCGGCGGATGTAATATCTGTCTGGACATCTCCCCCTTTCGAAGCAACTTTTATTATTTCATGCTCTTTCTCAAATGCACGTGTTAGGTGCTTTCCCATGGTTCCTGTTGCGCCTACGATGATAATTTTCTTTTTCATTTTCATACAGATTACTTTTTTGAATAGGGTCCCGATACCTATCGGGATTATTCACAAAAGTACTTCTGTGTGCAATCAGCAGTATAGGACATAAATGCAGTTTGACAGGACTTATCTAAGATTATGCCGGAACGCCTCAGGTGAATGTCCTGTATGCTTTTTGAAGAATCGAATAAAGTAAGAAACATCGTCATACCCCAGATGGTATGCTATCTGGGTAACTTGATTGGATGTGGCAAGAAGGAATCTTTTTGACTCCAGAAGAATAAATTCATCAATAAGTTCGGAACAGGTTTTACCAAGAGTAGCCTTCGTGATTGCATTAAGCTGATAAATGGAAAGATGTAACATATCAGCATAGTGAGATACCTGCTTATGCGTAGAAATATGGGTCTCCAGAAGTTCTACTAATTCTTCAGTACGTTCCTGAGGGTATAGTGTACCGCCACCGGAAGTACTTGCTTCATTTTGCCGATGTCGAACCAGTTCAATAAAGAAAATACCCAGGTTCGCTTTTATTACTTCCCGATATCCTTCTTGCTTGTCTACATACTCCTGAAAAATATATTTCAAAATAACCAGTAACTTTTTAATCCGTTTAGCATCAAGCTGACAAAGGTTTTTACTACTCACCTTACGCAATAGCTGTCTTGATGCCTGGTCATTACTATAGTAGAATTCCTTATTAAATTGCATCAGGTATCCGGTACTTCCCGCTTCCAATTTGAGTTTATGTACTTGACCGGGACGCAGGAAGAAAAGTGAATGATCACAAACGTTGTACGATGTAAAATCGATTTCATGATTCCCCATACCTTTTCTCAACGCCAGAATAAAAAAGAAATCATGTCTGTGAAGTTCCTGAATCAGGTCTTTTCCCGCAAGCAAATCCCGGATATCCCGTACACTAAAGCGTTCAGAAAAAGTCGACTCATTCTGAGTCGCTTTGATATGCCTTAGTGGGATATTTTTCATTACAAGAGACCCTGGCCACAAAAATTCCTTCGATGGAATTGAATTCTTTGAATATAATGAAGGAAAATGTATTCAACTATTGCAAAGGATCCATTCCTGGTCGACACCTGCTGATTACCTACCGGGCGGAAACTCACTCCCTGAAACCCAAACCACCAATCACCGATCATCCACCTAAGGTCTAACCGAAAGAACCCCCTTAAACTCCCTGTTCCCAAAAAGTATCAGGTAATAATAAACCCCGGCACTCTCTCCCTGCGCATACCACCTGAACCTCCTGTCCGTACTCTCAAACACCTGCTTCCCCCAGCGGTTGTAAATGCGAATGAACTGGAAGCGCCCGGCGCAATTGTCCCGGGGCAGGGAGACCTGGTCATCGGGATTGATGATGCCGCCACAACCGGTGTCGATAGAGGCTGCAACCGGATCGATCCCCTCCACAGCAAAATAATCATTGCAATTGTCGCCGTTGGGTGTAATGACATTGGTTGGAAGGAAGGGTTTGCCGGTGTCCTCTATGTCTTTGATATTCAATTCAAGGGCAACCGTATCTCCTTTCACATTAAAGCAATGGTCGTCGGTAATACCAAAGCGAAAGACGTACTGATTTTGATAAACACCATCGTGAAAAATAGAGCAATCCGGATTCCAGGTGAACGGCGAGGCCACTGTGCCCAGGCCCTGAACATCGGTAAAAGTATATCCCTCCGGAGCTACATTACCCTTCGCATCAAGTAAGGTAAGAGTCAGGTTGTCCTTGGGAAACACATCGGGGTCATCTCCCAAAACACTGATGAAGATCGGCTGCCCAAGCTCTATACTCATTTGATTATTCGTCAGCGGGATATCCGATTGACTCTGAAGGAACAGATTGGGCTTGCTATTGTCCGAAGGCACAATTTTAACTTCTACCGTTACCGTATCCGTTCTCAGAAAACGGCATTTATTGGCGTTGTCAACAAGCACGAAGTGAAATTCAAACGTGTCTTTCTTTTTCAAGTCGACATTAGTACATCCAATGTCCCACTGAAAGTGAGAGATAACAGTGCCGTTGCCGGAGCCGGACGCAAAAGAAATGGCATGATCACTCTGTTTGAATCCCGGTGTAATATCGCTGAGGAGCAGGAAGTCGTTGTCGGCCTGTGTGCCCGTAACATTGAAGCGCAATGATTCTCCGATCCTTCGCACCAGGCCGGGCACAACGTGTTCGTGCGGGTCGGTAGTCAAATCGGTATCGACCATCGGATTGGCAACGCCGGGCAGCTTGACCGAAAGGTTGTACACCGCCGTTGCCGGGTCATTGGTAGCGCATAGATCCATGTCATCGGCAATAATTTTAACCTGGAAACTTGCGCGTTGCGTAAAGTCATAAATGTTGCAAAACGCATCCCAATGAAGCAGGCCGCGGATGAGTCCTTTTTCCTGCGTTTGAACCGTGAACGTCATCCCGGCATCCTTGAGCACAAAGCCATCCGTTATCAGATAAAGGATCATACTATCCTGGTCATTGTCCTTGATCTCAAACGACCAGGTAGCAGAGTCACCTTCATTGAGGCTGGCGGTGACCGGGTTTGGTGAAGTAAAATAGGGCGGTGAATTGGGCGGAGGCTGCACGGTCACAGCAACTTTCAACGTATCGGTCAGCGGCAAACTGCAGGCATCATCGTAGGCGATAATTCCAATTTGATACGGACCGTCGATGTAAGGGCATTGGGGAAAACAGATCGAGAAGTCTTTTGTGCTCCCATTCACCAGCGTGGCTGTCGTGACAGAAAGAAGAATACCGCTGATGTCTTTTTTCTTGCTGAAGTTAAGCGGGATTACGCGGATGGAGATATTCTCCGTGAAGTTATCTGCCGCACTTTGCGAATCCGGATCGGAGACTCTGACTTGAATACATCGGCTTCCATCAGGGACCGAGTTGTCAAAGCTGACCGCCATGGTGTTGTTGTAGGTGAATTCGGTGTCATTCAATTTCTTTCCAAGGATCTGCGGGGGTTGTGCAGGCTGGCATCCGTCGACAACCAGCATTTGAAAGTCGCGGCGGCTTTCTCCTATTTTTTGCCGGTCGCGGAATTGCTCCACCTTGACCGCGAACACATACAATCCCTGAGCCGTAGGAGTAGCAGTCAAAAACCCATCGGTCGTGATGCGCAAGTCCGGCGCACCGTTGATGATATTAGTAATGCCATACGGTCGCCTCCATCGAACCAAAGGATAGGGTCCGGGCGCTGCCGCAGGCAATGCCAAAGAGGAAAGCGTATTGAGCGGAGTGGTTAGCGTATAGACCAACGAGTCGTTGTCGTCGTCCACTCCGGCGAAATTCACATAGTACGGTTTGTAGGGACAAGCATAATCATTGAGCGGCGGAAAGAGCCGGGGAGAGGAGTTATAAAATACGGCTCCGTTTTCCACCACCGGAGGAAATTCAAGATAGAACGTCTGGCCGGCAGCATTAGGATCGTTAGGGTCTCCCTGAACCGGTGCATCACTATAAATATTGGTGATCTGATAATTCCGGCAGCACCGCTGCCATACGACGTAGTACCCTTGTGGGTCGTTGTAGGTATCATTGGGCAGAGTCACCTTGCTGGTGTAGGTCAATTTGGAGGTTACGATCTCTCCGTGCGAACAGGCCGGCTGTGTATACCCTACAGGAGTTTCGGAAACCAACGGTAGAAAGACGTTGGCCATAAATTGGTTGTCGCGCTTCCTGTAAATGGTGGCCGTAACATTGGGGTCCTTCGCCCCCAGAGACCCATGGATCTTGTCAAAATAAATGATGAGATTAAGCTGGTATAGGTTACCCGAGATGTGCAACAGCTCAAATTCACCGCCCACGATATGCGAAGCCATCAATGGAAAAACGATCAGCAAAAAGAACGTAAATAACAACTTCTTCATCCCTTCCGTCATTCTGATGTATACCTCAATCCTTACGACACAACTATTCTGCAAAAATCTGCGGGATCTGCGGGAAACCAGTCTCGAAAATCTACGCAATCTGCGGGAAACAAGCCTCGAAATATAGCAAATGCCTGCCACGTCTAAAACCTCAACTTTGTCTAATATTGAATAGTTTCTTCGTGTCCTTTGTGGTTCTTTGTGCCTGCCCCGGCAAAGTCGGGGGACTTTCCCGCCAACGGATTTTTGAACTGACACTATAACTTAAAGACGAACTTGAAAAAAGGGGACATATTAGATAACCTGCTTGTCGAGACAATGGCTTCCGAAGGCAAAACTATTGCCAAGACCAATGGAATGGTCATTTTTCTGCAAGGCGGAGCCCCCGGCGATACCGTGCAAGCGACTGTAACAAAAATTAAAAGCAACTACCTGGAAGGACAGGTTATTTCGATTCAACAACTTTCCCCGCATCGCGCCGATCCGTTCTGCATTCATTTTGGAACGTGCGGAGGCTGCTCCTGGCAACACATTGATTATGAAACCCAACTTTTCTATAAACAAAAGCAGGTAGTCGATAACCTGGAACGCATCGGCGGGCTGACGCTTCCTGAGATCAAACCGATTATTCCTTCGGCCAAAACCCGGTACTACCGCAACCGCCTTGATTTCACGTTTACCGCCAACCGCTGGTTAACGAAAGAAGAACTCGTCGCCCACCGTAGTGTTAGCGAAGAGGGGAATGCCGGGCACTCCTCACCTGATCTAAACTCTTTTGGAGAGCCCGCCATTGGCTTCCACATCCCCCGCATGTACGACAAAGTCTTTGACGTAACAGAGTGTCATCTTCAACCCGATCCCTCCAACGCGATCCGTCTTGCCGTAAAAGAAGTTGCTGTAAAAGAGGGTATCGACTTCTTTGATCTGCGGAAACAAATTGGTTTCCTTCGGAGTCTGACGATCCGCACCGCCAACACCGGCGAGGTCATGACGATTTTACAGGTAGCGTATGAAAAGAAAGAATGGACGGACAAGATCCTGAATACCCTTTCGGAAAAATTTCCGCAGATCACCTCTCTTCTCTATGTAATCAATGGAAAACGAAATGATACGTTCAGCGATCTGGAAGTTCTTTGCTGGAAAGGGAAACCCTACATCACGGAAACCATGCCTAAACCCGATGGCAGTGGGATCCTGCAATTCCGGGTTGGTCCAAAATCATTTTATCAAACGAACTCAGCCCAGGCTCACGAACTGTATAAAGTTGCCTGGGCGATGGCCGAACTGCAGGGAACTGAACACGTATATGATCTCTACACCGGCACCGGCACGATTGCCAACTTTTTTGCCGGACAAGCGAAGAAAGTGATAGGCCTTGAATATGTTACTGCCGCCGTCGAAGATGCGAAAATCAATTCTCAGATCAATAAGATTGACAATACCGAATTCTACGCCGGAGATATAAAAGACTTGCTCAACAATTCATTCCTGACCCAACACGGTCATCCTGACATCATCCTGACTGATCCTCCGCGCGTCGGCATGCACGAAGATGTTACCCGAATGCTGCTGGCCGCCGCACCGAAGAGAATCATTTATGTCAGTTGCAATCCTGCCACCCAGGCTCGCGACCTGAAAATTCTCTGTGACCACTATTCGATCACCGCCGTTCAACCCGTCGATATGTTTCCACAGACGATGCATGTGGAGAATGTCGTGAGGCTAGACAGGTCATAGAGCAAGTCGCACAAACTAAAAAATGAAATGTCATCCCGGACAAGCACAAATGAAGCGATGAAAAGCAGAATTGTATTTGTTCCGGGACCCCGTGGCAAGTCGCACAGACGCATTTCATAGATCCTTCTCCGCCTTGACCTCATCGGGGTCCTGGGTCTCACTTCGTTCGCCCCTGATTACCGATAAAAATCGGGGCAGGCTATTTCATAGTTGAGTGTGCTTGTACATAAATCTGCGAATCTGCGGCTTAATCTAAAATAACCCTAAATTTGCCGGTCAATGTATCCCCCCAATCTTAAATTTTAAATCTTAAATTAATAAAGTGCGTCAACAATTACTCAGCGAAGGAGCTAGTGAACTCAGTTATGAGATTCGCGAGATCGTCAAGAAAGCCGAGCAGATCAAAAAACTTGGCAAGGAGATCTTCTGGGAAAACATTGGGGATCCGATTCAGAAGCATCATGCCCTTCCCGACTGGGTTCGACAGATCGTTGCCGACCTCTCCATGCAAAATGATTCGTATAGTTACTGTCCCTCCAAGGGCATTCTTGATACGCGCGCATTTCTTGCGAATCAAACCAATGCCCTGAAAGGTGTCCGGATCACAGCAGAAGATATTTGTCTTTTCAATGGTCTCGGAGACGCAATTGCGAAAGTATATCAATACATCACGCCCACCTCGCGGGTGATCGGTCCGTCGCCGGCCTACTCTACCCATTCCAGCGCCGAGGCGGCCCACGCCAGCCATGAACCTCTCACCTACAAGCTGGATCCTGACAATAAATGGTATCCCGACCTCGATGACCTATATAATAAGGTGAAGTACAACCCCAACATCGTGGGCATCCTGATCATCAACCCGGATAACCCAACGGGCATGGTTTATCCACTGGAAACGCTTCAGCGAATCGTGGCCATTGCACGGGAGTTCAAACTTTTCCTGATCTGCGATGAAATCTACATCAACATCACCTACAATGGCGCAAGGGCCTATGCCCTGGCCGAGGTGATCGAAGACGTACCTGGCATTTCCATGAAGGGCATATCCAAAGAACTTCCCTGGCCCGGGGCCCGCTGTGGCTGGATGGAGTACTATAACCGCGAAAAAGACGAGGACTTTAACCGTTTCTGCCAGGCCCTGGACAACGCGAAGATGATTGAAGTGTGCTCGACCAAACTTCCACAATTAGCCATCCCGAAAATTTTGGGCGATCCTCGTTTTAAAACATATCGGGAAGCAACCAACCGGAAAATTGGCAAGCGAAGCAAGATCATTGCCGACATTCTGCACACCGTTCCACAACTCACGTTCAACGAAACCTTTGGCGCATTTTACAACACCATCATTTTCCGTAATGGCATTCTGAAACCCAACCAAAAAATGAAAATCGATCACCCCGGCATCACGTCGTTGGTGGAGGCCTGGGTGCGGGAAGAGATGCCGCTGGATAAACGATTTGTTTATTATCTCCTCGGAGCAAAAGGCGTTTGTGTCGTCCCCATTTCCTCCTTTTGTTCAGAACTGCACGGCTTCAGAGTTACCCTGTTGGAAGAGGATGAAGACACATTGGTGAAGACATTTACCGCAATAAGAGATGGGATTGTGGAGTACCTGGCTTCCGCCTAAGGCAACCCCGGGAGCATTCGCCACTAGGGCACAAAGACACTACGTTTTTTGATTTTTGCTCTTCGAATCCCTTAAATTTCCTTCGTGTCTTTGTGGCTAAAATAAGACTCTGCCCGATTGGGAGTCACTACCGAACACTTGTTAATTCCCCAAAAACAAAATTTTTTTCCCCAATCTCCTTGAATGCCACCGCAAAATTTTTGAATCTTGTATACAACAACGCAGTTAGTAGTCCGAAAAAATGAGTTCAACAAAGACATATGAAGGCCACACAACGATGATCACGGTGATTCACCGTTTGTTGGTGCTTATTAACGTCATTATTCTCCGAAAACCGGGGCGGTGACTTTATTGATTATTAATTTCAATAACCGCCTCGATACCCTCGGGGCGGTTTTGTTTTCTATAGTGCACAACAAACTAACGATTGTTTAACATTTTATGTACTACAACGACAAAACGGTTCTCTTTCTGGATGGGAAATTCATCAAAGCGACAGACGCCAAAACCGATTTGTTTGGCCAAACCCTTCACTACGGCTATGGTGTATTTGAAGGGATTCGCGCCTACAAAACGGTGAATGGAGTAAAGATCTTTAAAGCCCACGAACATTTTGACCGGCTCCGGAATAGCGCAGCCCTGGTAGGCATTCCCTTTCGGTATAGCGCAGAAGAATTAACGCAGATCGCCTATCAGATTCTGGAAAGAAATAACTTAACCAACGCCTATATCCGCCCGCTGGTATTCTGCAGTCCCAACATGTCCCTCAACGGACCAAAGGAAGTCTCTCTCATGATCGCCGCCTGGGAATGGGGAAAGTATTTCAGCACTCAGGCATTGCGTGTTTGCATTTCCGCCATTCAACGTCCGAATCCTAAATCGACAAAAATAGAAGCCAAAACGTGCGGTCACTATGTCAACTCGATCCTGGCCACCATGGAAGCAAAGGAACGCGGCTTTGATGAAGGGTTGATGCTGGATGGCAACGGCTTTGTTGCCGAAGCCCCAGGCGCGAATTTCTTTTTTGAAAAAAATGGCGTGCTGTACACCCCTCCCCTGGGAAACATTCTGCCGGGCATCACGCGCAACACCATACTGGAAATTGCCAAAGAACTCGACATGCCGGTTGAAGAGAAACTTTTTCGCCCGGAAGAACTTTTCGAAGCCGACAACGCCTTTTTCTGCGGGACCGCCGCCGAATTGGTACCCATCGAATCTATCGAAGGCCAGCCCTTTGCCAAGTCCTGGAAAAATTCCATGGGCCTGATTGTTCAGGAGGCGTATAAATGTATTGTGTTGGATAAGAGTTATAGTTATGTGATTGTGTGAGAAGCGAGAAGTTGAGAAGTGAGAAGTTGAGAAGCGAGAAGTTGAGAAGCGAGAAGTTGGGAAGTTGAGAAGCGAGAAGTTGAGAATCGAAAAGTAAGAAGAAGATTTAAAAAATATCGACACATAATGACTCCCCCTCTCCGTCTCGGAGAGGGGCCGGGGGTGAGGTAAACAAAATGAACCACGAACTAAATAAATACAGCAAAACCATCACCCAGGACCAAACCCTCCCTGCCTCCCAGGCGATGTTGTACGGTATTGGGCTTACCGAGCACGATTTGAAAAAAGCGCAGGTCGGGATTGTCAGCACGGGCTATGACGGCAATACCTGTAACATGCATCTCAATGCACTGGCAAGTGAAGTCAAGCAGGCCGTCTGGGATCAGGATCTGGTGGGATTAATTTTTAATACCATTGGCGTCAGCGATGGCATCTCCAACGGCACAGAAGGCATGCGCTATTCACTCGTGAGCCGTGAAGTCATTGCCGACTCCATTGAAACGGTTTGTGGTGCTCAATATTATGACGGGCTGATTGCTGTCGTGGGCTGCGATAAGAATATGCCGGGATCCTTAATCGCCATGGGCAGGCTGAACCGTCCTTCGATCATGGTCTATGGCGGGACCATTGCCGGTGGCCATTGGAAAGGAAAAGAGCTAAACATCATTTCCGCTTTTGAGGCATTGGGCGAAAAGCTCGCGAATAAACTTTCGGACGAAGATTACAAAGGCATCATCCAAAATTCATGTCCCGGCGCCGGTGCCTGCGGCGGCATGTACACGGCCAACACCATGGCCTCGGCTATCGAAGCCATGGGGATGGCGCTTCCCTACTCCGCTTCCAATCCTGCATTGAGCAAAGAAAAATCCGACGAATGCAGGAAAGCAGGGCAAGCAATTCATTTGCTGCTGGAAAAAGACATCAAGCCGCGAGACATCATGACACGTAAAGCATTTGAAAATGCGATTTCGGTGATCATGGTTATCGGTGGATCCACGAATGCAGTCCTTCACCTCATTGCAATGGCAAAATCGGTGGGTGTAAAAATCACGCAAGAGGATTTTCAACGCATCTCCGACAAAACACCTCTCCTCGCCGACTTCAAACCGAGCGGCAAGTATTTGATGGGCGACCTCCACAGAGTGGGGGGCGTGCCGGCAGTGTTGAAGTACATGCTGGAGAAAGGCTATTTGCACGGAGACTGTTTAACGGTAACGGGGAAGACCATCGCAGAAAATTTAAAAGAGGTTCCCTCACTCCAATTTGATAAACAGGATATTATTTATCCTGTAGAACGGCCCTTAAAAAAAACGGGGCACCTCCAGATCCTGTATGGTAACCTGGCCGAAAAAGGATCGGTGGCCAAGATCACCGGAAAGGAAGGAGAGAAATTCAAGGGCATGGCCCGGGTCTTCAATGGAGAGTTTGAATTGGTAGACGGAATCCGGTCCGGGAAGATAAAATCAGGCGATGTTGTCGTGATCCGCTTTGTCGGACCCAAAGGCGCCCCTGGCATGCCTGAAATGCTCAAGCCAACCAGTTTGATCATGGGGGCGGGCCTTGGCAAGAATGTTGCATTGATAACCGATGGTCGTTTCTCCGGCGGTACGCACGGTCTGGTGGTAGGACATATCACCCCCGAAGCGTTCGACGGCGGGCTGCTGGCGTTGGTGGAAGATGGAGACTGGATAGAAATTGATATTCACAAACATCAGCTCAATTTATTGGTGGATGAAAAGACCTTGGCCATCCGCCGGTCGTATTACAAGGCGCCCGCTCTTCGTGTGACGAGCGGTGTACTCTTTAAATATGCAAGACAAGTTAAATCCGCTGCCGATGGATGCGTTACTGACGAAGCTTAAGCCGGTGGGCCCGGACCCCGATCGTGATCGGGATTCGGATCAACCCAAGCAAAAAATTTCAGGTTCCGAAGCCTTGCTTCAATCCCTGGTAGCCGAAGGCGTCACTACGCTGTTTGGTTATCCCGGTGGAGCGATCATGCCCGTTTATGATGCCCTTTACCATTATGCTGATAAGCTCACACACATTCTTGTTCGTCACGAGCAGGGCGCCGTGCATGCAGCCCAGGGATATGCCCGTGTTTCCGGCAAAGTCGGAGTAGCCATGGCCACCTCCGGCCCCGGCGCCACCAACCTCGTTACCGGATTAGCCGATGCGATGATTGACTCCACTCCGATTGTCTGCATTACGGGACAAGTATTTGCACACCTCCTGGGCACCGATGCGTTTCAGGAAGTCGATGTGGTGAATACGAAACTCCCGGTGACCAAATGGAATATCCAGGTTGCCGAAGCAAAAGACATTGCTCCCGCCATTGCCAAGGCCTTTTATATCGCCCGTACCGGACGGCCCGGTCCTGTATTGATAGACATCACCAAGAATGCTCAGAATGAACTGATCGATGCGATCGATTATAAAAAATGTGAGAGCGTCCGCACCTATAAGCCCACGCCCGTCTTACAACTTTCGGAAGTAAAAGCCGCCGCTGAATTGATCAACCAGGCGAAGCGCCCTTACATCCTCGCGGGACAAGGCGTACTCCTGTCGGGTGCGACAGACGAACTCATTGCATTCTCTGAAAAGACCGGCATACCGGTCGCCTCCACCCTGCTCGGACTGGGCGCATTCCCCACGGATCATCCGAACTACGTCGGCTTTCTTGGAATGCATGGCAATTACGGGCCGAATGTAAATACCAACGAATGTGATGTATTGATTGGCATCGGAATGCGCTTTGACGACCGGGTCACCGGCAATGTGAGCAAGTATGCAAAGCAGGCCAAGGTAATTCACATTGAAATCGACCGGGCGGAGATCAACAAGATCATCAAAGCCGATGTGGCCGTTCATGCCGACGCGAAGGAAGCCTTGCAAGCCCTGATTGAGTTGTGTAAACCCAATCAGTTCAAGGAATGGACCGAAGCATTCCACAAACTGAATCGAATCGAGCATAAAAAGATCAGCGAATATGAGTTTAATCCTTCCGGCCCACTGATGATGGCCGAAGTGATCAACCACTTGTCCAACTTTTCCAAAGGAGAAGCCATCGTCGTAACGGACGTAGGGCAGCATCAAATGACGACGTCGCGTTACTATGGTTACAAAAAACCCCGGACGAACGTCACGTCAGGTGGTGCGGGCACCATGGGATTTGCATTACCTGCCGCGATCGGCGCCAAGCTGGCCATGCCCGATAAGGAAGTCGTTGCCGTGATTGGCGACGGAGGGTATCAAATGACCATTCAGGAATTGGGTACCATCATGCAGTACAAAATTCCTGTGAAAATCCTGTTATTGAACAACAATTTCCTGGGTATGGTCCGCCAGTGGCAAGAACTCTTTCACGAAAAGCGTTATTCCTTTACCGAAATGGTCAACCCCGATTTTGTAAAACTAGCCGGGGCCTACGGTATCCCCGCCCGCAAAGCAGAAAAGCGCGAAGACCTCGAAGGAGCCTTGAAAGAAATGCTGGCGGCGAAGACACCCTTTTTCCTCGAGGCTGTGGTAGGAAAAGAGGACAACGTTTTCCCGATGGTTCCCGCTGGAGCAGGAGTGGCGGAGATTTTGTTAGAAACACCGAAAGGGTAGTCAGTAGGCAGTAGGCAGAACGAGTAGGCAGTAGGCAAAGGGCAGTAGGCAAAATAACAACCCAATAAAAAGTAGTATCCCCAAACTTCAACACTTAGGCAGAACGAGTAGGCAGTAGGCAAAGGCAGTAGGCAAAATAAGAACTCAATTAAAGTAGCACTCCCAAACAACTTCAACACTTCAACACTTCAACACTTAAACACTTCAACACCTCAGCACTTATACACATGAAACAAGATTTCACCCTGGAAATAGCCGCTGACAACAATTTCTCAATCCTAAACCGGATTGTGAACGTGCTGAACCGCCGGCGCATCCGCATCAGGAAATTGACTGCCTTTGAGGTCGAAGGTGACTTCCGCAAAGGGGTAGCGATCATACTGCTGTACACCACACCGGATATGATGGAAAAGGTTAAGCATCAGCTTGAAAAACTGATTGAGGTGGAGTACGCTAATTATTTTGATGGAAGTAATTTGTACTACGACTTAAACGAAAGGCATAATAGTAAGAGTAAGCAAGTAGTGTGAAGAAGTAGGCAGAACGAGTAGGCAGTAGGCAAAGAGCAGTAGGCAGTAGGCAAAATAACAACCCAATAAAAAGTAGCACCCCCAAACATCACCCACTTCAACACTTCAACACTTAAACACTTCAACACTTCAACACTCAAACACTCAACACCGAAGCACTTAAACACTTAAACACACTTAAAAAATGGCAAAGATTAATTTTGGAGGAACCGTTGAGGAAGTCGTCACCCGCGAAGAGTTTCCTATGGAAAAGGCGCTGGCACTGATGCGCAACGAGACTATTGCAATTATCGGATACGGCGTTCAGGGCCCTGCCCAGGCGCTCAACCTGCGCGACAATGGATTCCGCGTGATCATAGGACAACGCAAGGGTTCGAAAACCTGGACCAAAGCGGTTGAGCATGGATGGGTACCAGGCGAGACCTTATTTGAAATTGAGGAGGCCGCCAAACGCGGAACTATCATTCAATTTCTCTTGTCGGATGCCGGGCAGATCGCGCTTTGGCCAACCATCAAACCACACCTGACAAAAGGGAAGTCACTCTATTTCTCACACGGGTTCGGAATAACATTTAAAGAACAAACGGGAATCATCCCTCCTGCCGACGTTGATGTTATTCTCGCCGCGCCGAAAGGTTCCGGAACATCGGTTCGCCGGCTTTTTCTCCAGGGCAAGGGCATCAACTCCAGTTTTGCCGTGTTCCAAAATGCCACCGGCAAAGCCAGGGAAAAAGCGATAGCACTGGGTATTGGCGTCGGTTCCGGATATTTGTTTGAAACCGATTTCAAAAAGGAAGTTTATTCTGACCTGACCGGTGAGCGCGGTACGCTCATGGGGGCGATCGCAGGAATATTCGAAGCCCAGTACGAAGTATTGCGTTCCAAAGGACACTCCCCTTCCGAAGCGTTCAATGAGACGGTAGAAGAACTCACACAAAGTCTGATGCCCCTCGTGGCCGAAAACGGAATGGATTGGATGTATGCCAACTGTTCCACCACGGCACAACGCGGAGCCCTCGATTGGAAGAAGCGTTTTAAAGCAGCCACCCTTCCTGTCTTCAAGGAGCTTTACGAAAGCGTCGCCAGCGGCGCAGAAGCAAAACGGACTATCGAAACCTGCAGCAAACCAGACTATCGCGAAAAACTGGCCGAAGAGTTAAAGGAAGTCCGCGACAGCGAACTCTGGCAAGCCGGTGCAGCAGTACGCGCATTGAGACCGGAGAAAGAGAAAGTAGAAGCAAGCATGATAAACTAGTAGGCAATAGGCAATGGACAGTAGGCAATGTTCGGACTAACCGACTCTTTGCGTACTGCCTTTTGCTTACTGCCTACTTTACATATGGTAACAGAAGCAAACATGATAAACTAGTAGGCAATTTGCAATCAGCAGTAGGCAATGTTCGGCGTGACCAACTCTTTGCCTACTGCCTTTTGCTTACTGCCTACTTTACATATGGTAACCTCCATCACCCAATCCATCGACATCGCCGCCGCTCACGAGGTCCTGAAACCCGTCGTCCTCCGGACTCCGTTGCAATTTCACCGCAAGCTCTCGGAACAGTTCGGATGCAAACTGTATCTCAAGCGGGAAGACTTGCAGGTGGTGCGCTCGTACAAGATCCGCGGCGCATACAACCTCATCCAGAGTCTGAATGACGAACAGCGGAAGAAGGGCATCGTTTGTGCCAGTGCAGGCAACCACGCGCAGGGTGTGGCCTTTAGTTGTAAACTGCTGAATATTCATGGTGTCATTTATATGCCCGCCATCACACCCAAACAAAAGATCAACCAGGTAAAAATGTTTGGTGGTGACAATATTGAGATTGTATTGATTGGTGACACGTTTGACGATTGTCAGAACTATGCCCTGGCCTATGCCCACGAGCATGAAAAGGTCTTCATCCCCCCTTTCGACCATCCCAAGATCATTGAAGGACAGGGGACGGTGGCCAAGGAAATTCTCGAAGACCAGAATGACATCGATTACATTTTTGTGCCGGTAGGCGGAGGGGGATTGATAGCAGGAGTCTGCCAGTATTTTGAAGTGTACTCCCCCGGGACAAAAATCATTGGCGTAGAACCCCAGGGAGCACCGTCCATGAAGGAGGCGTTGAACGCGGGGAAGCCCGTCGTGCTCGAAAAAATTCAACGCTTTGTAGACGGGGCCTCTGTAAAAAAAGTAGGCGACCTGACGTTTGCGCTTTGCAAAAATTCACTGGCCGACATGTTGCTGGTACCGGAAGGAAAGGTAAGCACCACCATTTTGCAGTTGTACAACGAAGATGCGATCGTGGTGGAGCCTGCCGGCGCGCTTTCCATCGCGGCGCTGGATCAATACGCCGGACAATTGAAAGGGAAGAAAGTCGTGTGCATCGTCAGTGGAGGCAACAACGACATCGACCGCATGCAGGAAATAAAAGAACGGTCACTTTTGTACGAAGGACTCAAACATTATTTCATCGTGCGGTTTGCCCAGCGTCCGGGTGCCCTGAAGGAATTCGTCAATCACATCCTCGGGCCGACCGATGACATCGTGCGGTTCGAGTTCATTCAGAAGCACAACAAGGAAACGGGTCCGGCGCTGATCGGCATTGAGGTGAAATCAAGAGAAGATTTCGGTCTGCTCATCGGGCGGATGAATCACTACAAGTTGAACTATACAGAGATTAATCAAAACGAAAACTTGTTCGAATATTTGGTTTAGTACTTACGAGTGTTAGTTGGATAATTGATTGGCTTATGAAATATTTTTACCGAATTCATCCGCGTTGCTGCAAAAATTCCTGATATTCGTAAGGAATAAAAATTCTCAAACCGCCCTGCAAAAAATCAGTTTTTGCAGGGCGATTTCGCTTTAAAAGGGGTAAAGACAAACTAACAGTTGTTGTGATTTTGGAACCGAAAACAATTTTTGAAAAGATCTGGGACAGCCACGTGGTGAAGCGTGCCGACGGTTATCCGGATGCCCTCTTCATTGACCGTCATTTTATTCATGAGGTGACCAGCCCGCAGGCATTTGATGGATTGCGCAAGCGCGGAATCGGAGTCTTTAATACGAAGCGAACAACTGCTACGGCCGATCACAACGTGCCCACCAAAGACCAGCATCTGCCGATCAAAGAAGCCCTCTCACGTCGTCAGGTTGAAACGCTCAGAACGAACTGCAAGGATTTTGGAATTGAATTATACGATCTTGGCCATCCTTTTCAAGGCATCGTACACATTATCGGGCCGGAGCTGGGATTGACGTTGCCGGGCATGACGATCGTGTGCGGCGACAGTCATACTTCTACTCACGGCGCGTTTGGCAACATCGCCTTCGGTATCGGCACCAGCGAAGTAGAGCAGGTGCTGGGTACACAGTGCGTCCTTCAGTACAAGGCTAAAACCATGAAGATTGAAATCAATGGTACCCTGGGCAAGGGGGTGGTGAGCAAAGACATCATACTCTACATCATCTCAAAAATCTCTGCCAGCGGCGCAACAGGTTATTTTGTTGAATACACCGGCGACACCATCCGCAAGTTGTCGATGGAGGCACGCATGACCATTTGCAACATGAGCATCGAGATGGGCGCGCGTGGCGGATTGATTGCCCCCGATGAAACAACCTTTACCTATATCAAGGGAAGGAAATTCGCTCCCCAGGGAAGCGCATTCGATCAGGCCATTGAACATTGGAAAAAACTGAGAACGGATGACGGCGCCCGGTATGATAAAGTGCTGACGTTCGATGCAGCGGACATCGCCCCGATGATCACGTATGGTACCAACCCAGGAATGGGGATGAAGGTAACAGACCGTATACCAACGCTGGCAGAACTGAAAGAGATCAGCGAACAAGCTTCCTTTAAAAAATCGCTTGACTACATGGGCCTGGAGCCCGGCACAACGTTACTCGGCAAGGCGATCGATTATGTGTTTATCGGAAGTTGTACCAACGCCCGCATCGAAGACCTTCGCCTGGTAGCCACTATGGTGAAAGGAAAAAAGAAAGCATCTAATGTGGAAGTGTGGATTATCCCGGGATCAAAACAAGTGGAGGAACAAGCCAGGAAAGAGGGCCTGGATAAAATTTTTGAGACCGCCGGGTTTGAATTACGGAGTCCCGGCTGTTCGGCTTGCCTGGGGATGAACGAAGACAAAGTACCGCCTGGAAAATATTGCATCTCCACCTCCAACCGGAACTTCGAAGGACGGCAAGGTCCGCAGTCGAGAACATTTCTGGCCAGCCCCCTGAGCGCTGCAGCCGCCGCGATAACGGGAAGAGTAACGGATGTAAGAGAAATGGTTTTATGAGCAAAGACAAATTCACAACACTAAAATCGCAGGTAGTCCCCCTCCCCTCGGAGAACATCGACACCGATCAGATCATCCCCGCCCGCTTTTTAAAAGCGACGACACGCGAAGGCTTCGGTGATAATCTCTTCCGCGACTGGCGCTACGACCCGGCAGGCAAACCCGTCAAGGATTTTGTACTCAACAACGCAACCTGGTCCGGACAAATTCTGGCGGCCGGCAAAAACTTTGGCTCCGGCAGCAGCCGGGAGCATGCAGCATGGGCAATTTACGATTACGGATTCCGGGTGGTCATTTCCAGTTTCTTTGCCGACATCTTTAAAAACAATGCCCTCAACAACGGGCTGCTGCCGGTAGTCGTATCCGACCGGTTTTTGAAAACCCTTTTCGACACACTTCAACAGAAGCCAACGACGGTGATCACGGTTGACCTGGAAAAGCAAATCGTGGAAGTCGATGGCCGGAAAGAGAACTTCGAAATCAATCCCTACAAAAAGGATTGCATGATCAATGGCTACGACGACATTGATTATCTATTAAGCCTGAAGAAAGAAGTTAACGAATTTGATCTAGCCCATTCATCGATTTGAAAAAGAAGATAACCATACTCCCCGGCGACGGCATCGGCAAGGAAGTAACAGCCGAAGGAAAAAAGATATTGGAAAAAATTGCCGGAATGTTCGATCATCAATTCACATTTGATGAAGCCTTGATCGGTCACGATGCAATTGAAGCCACCGGCAGTCCGCTGCCCGAAGAAACACTCCGTCAACTCAGAAACTGCGATGCCATCTTATTCGGCGCCGTCGGCCATCCCAAATACGATAATGATCCTACTCTGAAAGTAAGACCTGAACAAGGCTTACTAAAGATGCGCAAAGAGCTGGGGCTCTATGCCAACCTGCGCCCCATCAAACTTTTTGACGAGCTGCTGGAATCTTCCAGTATCAAATCGGAGATCCTGAAAGGATCCGACATCCTGTTCTTCCGTGAGCTGACCGGCGACGTGTACTTTGGTGAGAAAGGCAGGAAAGACGGAGGGAACACTGCTTATGACGTCATGATCTACCAGCGCTTTGAGATCGAGCGTATTGCCCACAAAGCGTTCCAGGCCGCCCGGACCCGGAAGAAAAAAGTGACCAGCGTCGACAAGGCTAATGTCCTTGAAAGCTCGAGGCTATGGAGGGAAGTAGTTCAGGAAATTGGCAAGCAGTACCCTGATGTACAGCTCGAACATCAATTTATTGACTCTGCCGCCATGAAGCTGATTCAAAATCCGCGCAGTTTTGATGTCGTCCTTACCGGAAATCTCTTTGGGGACATTCTCACCGACGAAGCCTCGCAAATTGCCGGCTCCATGGGTATGCTTGCCTCTGCCTCGATCGGTGATACCGTGGGATTGTACGAACCCATTCACGGTAGCGCCCATGACATTACCGGCAAAGGGATTGCCAATCCCTTAGCATCGATCCTTTCCGCCGCCCTTCTGCTCGACATTTCCTTTGGATTAAAAAAAGAATCAGAGACAGTGATTAAGGCGGTAGAACAAACCTTGAAGCTAGGCTACCGGACCACCGACATTGCCGATTCAAAAACACCGAAGTCTAAAATTTTAAATACCCGGGACATGGGTCAGCAGGTGATTGACCAAATCGGGGATGGAAAGATGTTGAACAAGACAGTTTCAATTTCAGCGATTGGTTGAGAGAGTAAGAAGTAAGAAGTAAAAAGTAAGAATGACGGATTTTGAGCATGAAACCAATTCTGCAAATTCTGTAATTCTGTAAATTCTGATCTGACTATGAACAAAATTCAAATCTTCGACACCACCCTCCGCGATGGCGAGCAAGTGCCGGGCTGTCAATTGAAACCGGAAGAAAAAGTCGTGATCGCACGCGAATTGGAAGCCCTGGGTGTAGATATCATTGAGGCCGGGTTTCCGATATCGAGTCCGGGAGATTTTCTATCGGTAGTAGAAATTTGCAAGGCGGTTAGTGCGCCCGTTGTTTGTGCCCTCACCCGGACCAAGAAA
>Ga0193731_1000027_pt1 | contig 47605 bp, 45 predicted proteins | sample U1a2metaG_FD_144920 | JGI IMG/M metagenome (GOLD analysis project Ga0193731, IMG submission 144920) | Soil microbial communities from a riparian zone of the East river system, Colorado, United States - U1a2 | ecosystem: Environmental > Terrestrial > Soil > Riparian zone | place: USA: East River...
CACGTACTGATGGAAAGTGTGTTTTGTATCCTTGCGAACCGTGGGAAGCGTTATTTGTTCAAGCGACCCAAGTAACTCCATGTACAATTTTGCATTGTTTATCCGTTGTTCGGTCCACTGCTTCAGGTAACGGCATTTTACCGAAAGCATTGCGGCTTGCAGGGGATCGAGCCTGCTGTTCATTCCTTCAAAAACGTGCTGTTGAAGTCCGCCGTGATTGGCAAAAAGCCTTGCCTTTTTTTCAAGATGCTCATCATTAGTGATGATACAACCGGCATCCCCGTATGCTCCTAAGTTCTTAGTAGGATAAAAACTAAATGTTCCCGCGTCTCCGATCGTGCCTACCGGAGTTCCGGATTCTTCAGAAAGATGCGCTTGTGCGCAATCCTCGATCAGAAAGAGACTATGCTTTTCGCAAATTTGTTTTATTTGATGGGCCGGCCCAGCCTGGCCGTACAGGTGGACCAGGATGACTCCTTTTGTCCTGCCCGTGATTTGCGCCTCCAGCAATTCTGGATTGATGGTAAAAGTTTCGGGAAGGATGTCTGCAAATACCGGTTTACCACCTGCGAGTGTTATAGTTTCAGCGGAAGAAATCCAGCTAAAGGCCGGTGTAATGATTTCGTCTCCCGGCGAAACGCCCAACGATTTCAACGCTATGAAAATAGCATCGGTGCCATTCCCGACGCCTATGCAATGGTCTACTCCCAGCAAGGAAGCAAACGAGTATTCAAATTGCTGAACGAATTTACCACCGACAAACTGACCACTTTCAAAAACGGCTTCAACGGCCCGGTCGATTTCAGGCTTGATACGTCGATATTGTGCTTTCAGATCAACAAAAGGAACCTCCATTCGCTTTAAAGATAGGCTTTGACAGAATAGGGTAAAAGGGTAAATAGCATCTTTCCATGAGACTATGAAAAAATCAAAGCGAATAGCAATAATAACAGGCATCACCGGACAGGACGGTGCTTACCTGAGTGAATTGTTATTGAGCAAGGGCTATCAGGTTATTGGAATTACCAGAGGGTACAACCACGCCAACTTATCTAATCTCAGATATTTAGGAATAGATAAAAAAATAAAACTCATCGAATGCGATCTGACCGATATCACCAGCATCATGAGTTTAATAAAGAAAAACAAACCCGATGAGATCTATAACCTGGCGGCGCAAAGTTCTGTGGGCGTTTCCTTTGAACAGCCGATCGGTACCATCCTGTTCAGTGCCATTTCTGTACTCAATCTCTTAGAAAGTATTCGACTTATCGATTCCGGAATTCGCTTTTATCAAGCCTCCAGCAGCGAAATGTTCGGTAAAGTGACGAAGCTCCCCGTCAGGGAAGACTCTCCCATGCACCCGTTAAGCCCCTATGCCATTTCAAAGGCCACTGGTTTTTGGTCTGTTATCAATTACCGGGAATCCTACGGTCTATTCGCCTGCAACGGCATCCTGTTCAACCACGAATCGTACCTGCGCACGGATAATTTTTTTGTGAAGAAAGTGATCCGGAATTCGATTGAAATTGCAAACGGGAAAATGGATGTATTGACCGTTGGGCAGATCGATTTGAAACGCGACTTCGGTTATGCTCCGGAATACGTCAAGGCCATGTGGCTGATGCTTCAGCATTCGGGTCCCGATGATTACTCGATCTGCTCAGGAAGTTCCGTTTCATTGAGAGAGATCATTCATTATGTTTTCAAAAAATTAAAGATCCCCCTTCATAAACTCAGGATCGATGAAACTTTATTCCGGCCGGTGGATATCATGGATATTTATGGAGACAATGGTAAGGCTAAGAAAATACTGGGATGGAAATATGATATGAGTTTTTTTGAGGTATTGGATAAACTGATTGAAGAAGAGATGAAGGCAGGATAAACCAGGATTTACCAGTAAACGCCCTTGCGATGTCCAATCCCTAAATATAGCTTTGACCTCGAGCGGCTAACGTGCGGTGGGCCTGGGAGTAGATTATCCCTTCATCCTTTCAGGGTCTTGCCGGCTGTCAAAAATATCGGTGATGACAATGGCTTCACCTTCGATCCGGTAGATGATTTTATAGCTGCCTTCAATAATTCTCCGGTGGGATTTGGATATTCCGGACCATGTTGACCCCCCTTGCCGGTAAGTAGCGACGGTTTTTTTGCACGCTGAGTATTTGTTCAGTGTGTGACATTCCGGCGGATACTGACCCCTCTGTGAATTTATGAAAGCGTGTACCGGAGCATGTTGACCCCTCTAAATAGGATGGAATCAACGTTGTACCGGAGCATACTGACCCCCTTTCATCATTAGGTTTTGGTTCTTTAGGTGAGTATTTACTCTTACCTAAACAGAAAGCGGATGGCCGGAAAACCAAAACCCATGAGTCAGATCAAACAGTTATTACGCCTGCATGAGCAGGGCCACTCCATCAAAAGCATCGCCCGCAATCTGGGCATTAGCAAGAATACGGTCAAGTCGTATATCATCAAGCTTTCTACGGGATTGCTTCCCGTTAAAGAGCTTTTATCGCTGGAAGATCCAATACTGGAAAGTAAATTTCACGCAGGTAATCCGGCCTACAAAGACCCAAGATTTGAATATCTGGGCCTTCATCTGGATTATTTTCTCGCTGAACTCAAGCGTGTCGGCGTAACTAAAAAATTGCTGTGGGAAGAATATAAATCAGCGCATCAGCCTGGGTACGGCTACTCACAGTTTTGCTTTCATTTACACCAGCAGACTGTTGCGCGTAAACCGGGAATGAAGCTACAGCATCTTCCTGCCGATAAATTGTTCATTGATTTTGCAGGAAAGCCTTTGCACTATATAAACCGTCTTACCGGTGAGTTGATTCCCTGCCAGGTGTTTGTCGCCACGCTCCCGTTTTCGGACTACAGTTTTGCGATCGCTGTACCCAGTCAGTGTATTGCTGATTTCTTATACGCACTACGCTGCTGTATCCATGAACTCGGCGGCACGCCAGCAGTTCTGGTGCCCGATAATTTCAAATCCGCTATTGTTAAAGCAGATCGGTACGAACCTGAGATTAACCGGGCGCTGGAAGACTTCGCCAATCATTATAAGATTACCGTTATCCCGGCACGTCCGCGTAAACCAAAAGACAAGGCTCTTGTAGAGAACCAGGTGAAGCTGGTGTATAACAGGGTTTATGCCCGCTTGCGCAACCGGCAGTTCTTTGACCTTGCATCGCTAAACGGGGCCATCAAAGAGAAAATGAAGGCTCACAACCAGACACGCATGCAGCAAAAGCCTTATTGCAGGGAAGAGCATTTTCTGGCAGCAGAAAAACATTTACTGGGAGCCCTGCCGCCAACCGATTTTGAGGTTAAATATTACGCTGAGCCAATGGTGGCCAAAAACAATTACATCTATCTGGGTAAGGATAAACATTATTACAGCGTTCCTTATGCCTTCATAGGTATCCGCGTAAAAGTGATTTACACCCGTTCGATGGTACACATCTATGCAAGAGACAAACAAGTGGCTGTTCACATACGAAGTCATCAGCAGGGAGGGCACAGCACGATAAAAGAGCACTTATGCTCACACCATCAGCATTACCTGGACAGAAGCCCGGATTATTATATTGAAAAAGCCAGGGTGCGTTCACCAGAGCTTCACTTACTTACCCAGCTCATTTTTCAGCAGCCTCAACATCCCGAACAACTCTACCGCACCTGTGATGGTTTATTACGCCTGCAGAAGACTGCACCGGCCGCTGCATTTTCCAAAGCTTGTAAAATTGCAATTGAGTATAAAAATTTCTCTTACAGGTTTGTGGAGCGCATACTGAAAAACAACATGGAAGATCATCAGGAAACCGCAAAAAAGCAGACGCTTCCTGAGCACAGCAATATCAGAGGCAAAGATTATTATTCACAAGGCACCATTAACTTTTAATAAACATGAACATCGAAACACAATTGAAAGAATTACGTCTGCACGGCATGAGCCGCAGCTGGCAGGCGTTACAGGAAACCAGGCAGCATCATGAACTTTCCTTTACCGAAGGAATGGAGGTACTCCTGCAAGCGGAAGAGACGGAACGAGACGGCAAACGCTTTGAACGGCTTCGGCACAATGCCCACTTCCGTTATCCGGCTTCCGTTCAAGAACTTCATATGGATGCGTCAAGAGGAATGGACAAGTCCCTGCTGACAGCACTTGCTACTGGCGGGTATATCACGAAAGGTGAAGCGGTATTGATCAGTGGTGCCGCGGGGACCGGCAAAAGCTTTCTTGCTTCCGCCTTGGGACATCAGGCATGTTCCCAGGGGTACAAAGTAGCTTACTATAATCTCCAGAAGTTACTGTTGAAAACAAAGATGAACCGTGTCGATGGATCCATCTACAAGTTCTTTGAAAAACTTTCTAAATCAGATCTGCTCATCCTGGACGACTTTGGACTAGCAAACCTGGAGCAGCAGCAACGAATGGATTTTATGGAACTCATCGAAGACCGGCACGCACGAAAGGCAACGATAATAGCCAGTCAATTGCCCGTCGCCAACTGGTACGATGTGATAGGTGAAGAGACGATCGCCGATGCCATTCTCGACAGAATGGTCCACACTGCTTACAGAATTGAGTTAAAGGGAGAAAGTTTAAGAAAAAAGAAGTAAGATTGTCAGGCTATCAGCTTTGCTAGGCCAAAATCTAACAGGGGGTCAGCATGCCCGGTACCGGGGTCAGCATCTCCGGAATATCCAGGATTGTCCCATGTGTTCCAGGTATTCTTCCTGCTGTCCGATAAAAGGATTCTCTAAAAGCTTGTCCGCTTTGGCTAATATCCTGTCGCGTATCTCATTTACTTTTTCTGCGGACACTTCGGGTGGAAAAAAATCCAGGCACTCCTGTAAGCTCGCGATCGCTTGCCCGGTATAAACTAACTTCATTTACTGATTAGCGTGTCGTGCGCTTGACCACTTCTTCCTTGCTATGCACCCGGCCGGCCTTGATATCCTCTTCCGACTTCAATGCCCGGAGAGTTAGCTTTTCTCTCAATACCGGATTCAGGCCGGTCTTTAATAAAATGGTTCGGATCGCTTGCAATACACTCATATCGTTTTCGTGCTCGATCATCTGCTGAAGCTCTATTTTAATTTCTACTGCACTCATACGTCGCGCTTTTTACGCCTTCCAAAGTTAACGATTTAAAAGTTAATTTTGTTTTCGGCTCACCGGAAGGGATAGAAAATAACGCTCGTCCCGTCTGGACCCAGCAATGATCATGAAAAAATCATGGTCATCACTCAAATCACAAGAATCACAGTTCAGACAATTTTGTGGAACCTTCGCGCACTTTGTGGTTAAAAATGCATTTTACGACTAAGGGCACAAGGACACACGAAGTACGCCATGAAATAACTAAGGAAATTGGCGGAATCCAGCCGTCCGAATCTAAAATACCGGTTTAAACTGCCGCAAAAACCGGATATCATTTTCCGAATAAAGCCGCAGATCATTTATCCGGTATCTCAATTGTGTTACCCGCTCTATCCCCATGCCGAAGGCAAAGCCGGTGTATTCTTCAGGGTCGATACCACAATTTTTCAAAACATTGGGATGGACCATGCCCGATCCTGCTATTTCTACCCAGCCGCTGTGTTTGCAGACCGTGCAGCCAGCGCCCTTACAGATCAAACAGGTAATATCGATCTCTGCACTGGGCTCGGTAAACGGAAAAAAGGAAGGACGAAAACGGATATCAATGTCATTGCCGTACATCTCCTTTGCAAATTGATAGAGGGTCTGTTTCAGATCCACAAAACCTACATTCTTATCCACGTACAGCCCTTCCACCTGGTGAAAGAAACAATGGGCTCTGGCCGATATTGCTTCGTTGCGATACACTCGTCCCGGCATGATGGCGCGGATGGGAGGCTTTTGTTTCTCCATCAACCGGATCTGGACATTGGACGTATGCGTCCGCAAGAGAACATCGGGGTTCCTTTCCAGGAAAAAGGTATCCTGCATCTCTCGAGCCGGATGGTTTTCGGCGAAATTCAGCGCGGAGAAGTTATGCCAATCATCTTCTATCTCGGGGCCATCGGCGATGCTGAAGCCAAGGCGTTCAAAAATTTCGATAATGCGGTACCGTGTTAAGCTGAGAGGATGAAGGTTGCCGGTTTTGTTGGGAATGGGCGGAAGCGTCAAATCAAGTTCGACCTTTCCGGGACCGACAGGATTTTCGAGAGTCTGATTTAGTTCCTTGAATTTAGCCTCAGCTTCTTGCTTCAACTTATTCAAACCTTTGCCGAGATCCTTTTTACTTTCCGGAGAGGCTTTTTTAAGGTCTTCAAAAAGTTCGGCCAAGGCGCCTTTGCGGCTAATGAATTTCATTCGAAACACTTCCAGATCGGCTGGGTTTCGACCTTGAAATGAATTCAACTCTTGTTCCAAAAGGGCTATTTTTTCCTGCATAAAGTATTCAAGTAACTCGATTTTGTCCTTTCCTTAGAACGAAGTTAATTCCCAGGCAAATCATTACAACAAGCCCCAAAATTAAGGCATCGCTGCTTCCCCGCAACAGCAAAGCCAGTACGATGAAGAAAATATTAATTCCGGCAAGAATCAACACGGTTTGAGCGTGTGAAAAGCCCATGTTGAGGGACCGATGATGAATATGGTTCCGGTCGGCCCGGAAAGGAGATTGCATTTTTCTTATTCTCAGAAGAATTACCCGCAGGGTATCAAAAATGGGGATAATAAGAACACAAACTGCTGTACCGATCGAGGCTTCAAATTTAGCAGGATGACCGGCCGCCAACGCTGCATTTTCATTGATGAAACGAATGGCCAGGTAAGCAAGCAAAAGTCCGACCATCAATGCCCCGGTATCCCCCATAAAGATCCTGGAAGACTGCCAGTTGAAAAAAAGAAAGGCGACAACGGAACCGGCAAAGCAAAATGAGATGAGACTGACCGGCTTATTCCCGGCTTCATAAAACCAAATACCAAAAAACACGAGGCAAATCAACCCTATGGTGCCTGCCAGCCCATCCACGCCGTCAATCAGGTTGTAGGCATTGGTGATAATGACGAAGGTTATGATGCTGATCGTATAGGACAAGAAGGGGGGAAAAGGTGGCGCAGCGACCAGGCCGTAGAAAGAGGTCAATAAGGAACCATCGAGAAAAACGAGAAGAAAAACGGGGAGAAACTGGCTGAAGAGTTTTTGCTTTGGATTGAGCGCCAACACATCATCTCGAAGTCCGATTAAGAACATTAAGCCAATTGATATAAAGAAATATTTAAGCCCGGTCCACTCCTGAAGAGGCAAACTCATCAAAAGCGCTAAAACGACCCCCAGCAAAATAGATATACCTCCCATGGACGGAATAAACGTCCGCTCAATCTTATGCTCGCCCGAAGTATCCAATATTTCCCATTTCTTAAAAAGCTTAATGAAAACAGGAAAAAAGAGGACCGAGATCAGGAAAGAAATCGAGGAATAGAGAAGGATCAGTAAAATACGCAAGTCGTATTGGATTAATATGCCTTTTCGCTACCCTTAAGTAAACTCATGACCGTTAAAATAATGATCTTGATATCCAGTAAAAAGGACCAGTTTTCAATATAAAAACGATCCAGTTTAACCCGATTTCTCATGTCCACCAGATCTCGTGTTTCCCCCCGATATCCCATACTCTGGGCCAAGCCGGTAATGCCTGGTTTAATATAATGGCGGCCCATGAACCGGGCAATGATTTTTCCGTATTCCTCATTGTGTTTAAGCATATGGGGACGTGGCCCGACGGTTGACATACTTCCCAGCAAGACGTTGAAAAATTGGGGAACTTCGTCCAGGCTCGTCTTCCGGAGAAATTGCCCGACACGCGTTATCCTCGAATCATTCCTGCTTGCCTGTTTCACGTGAGCCTCAGCGTTTACAAACATCGTCCTGAACTTCAGGCAATCAAAAGGTTGATTGTTCTTTCCATTGCGCCGTTGACGGAAAAGGATTGGCCCCGTTGAATCGAGTCTAATCGCCAACGCAATGATCGGATACATCCAGGACAAAAGCGTAACAATAACTACGGTTGAAAACAGAAAGTCGAAAAGTCGTTTAAACACCTGATTCTTTAGCTCATCCAGTGGTATGGTGGTAATATTAAATACGGGTATTTGATCATATTGCTCCAGTTCAAGGGATTTTTCCTGAAATGGGCGATAGTCGGTAACTAACTTTACCCGGATAAGGGCATCCAGGCCAAAGTCAATAAGTTGTTTAAGTTCATTGTTATCGATGTTGGGCAGACAACAATAAATTTCATGCACTTTCTTGTTGTTGCAAAACGCCTCAATTCGTTTTAACGGCAAACCTTCCGATTCATTTTCGAATAGTCCCAGAAAACGATATCTCAATTCAGGGTGAATAAGAAAATACTTTCGTACTTCTCTAGCCAGATCGCGTTGTCCTACGATAATTACATTTTTGGTGATGATGCTTTTCCCGGTGAACACATTAAACAAGTACAGTATTAAAAACTTCCACAGGAAAAATATGGGAACAAAGAGAAAATACATTACTCCAATTTGAAGAGGGGAATAATTTTTCTTAAAGAAGAAAATAAGCGAGGCCACGACGAGGAGGTGAATAAAAATAAAACTGGACTGGCTTTTTAGAATTTTAGAAATTCCCCAATTCCGGGAAAAATTATAAGGATTGGAAACAACGATTAGAAACAGCCAGGCCAGATTGCTGAAAATAAACAGGTAGATGCTGTTGATGCGCTGTTCCCCTTCGAGCTTTGCATGGAATGCGGAATAGGAATAGACGATAGAGAGGTTCAAAAAAATCAGGTCACCCACAAAAAACGCGGCCCTTAAAAGAACTGACATAGATTGTTTTTTTCGTGTACCTGAGCGGCAAAGATCGGCAAAAAATCACACATCCCTCAAAGGGAAGGCGGGTTTATGGCTAAGATAATACGTCACGAAAGACTGATGGAGCAAGGCAAAGAAAACGACCCCCTGATAGCGGCCCAGGAAAACTTCTGTCATACCATAAATAAAAAATGAAAAAAAAGTCAAGGTTCCCAGGATATTCTGGTTACGGACAGAAAGGTAAAGGGGCCTCCCTAGCATGATGATAAGAGCGAAAACGCCTACCAATCCATTCGTAAAGAAAATCTCAATAAACTGGTTGTGCGAGTTAAAGCCGGAATCAGCAAATTCATAAAGTTTGTGCGAAACATAGTATTCATATAATACTTTCTTGTAATCCCCCGTACCTACTCCAAAAATAATATCGGGAGTCGCGTTGAGCGCCGATTCCCACAGCACAAAGCGCTCCCAATAGTCATTCTTTTCCTTTAGATTGATTGTGTTAAAAGCAAACATCGAAACCATCATCACAATAACGATTGCGACCGTCAATGTCTGCCTTTTCGATTTCTCTTCCAGCAGGTACTTCAAAACAAAAAATGAAAAGATCAGGAGTATGCTGACAAACGCCGTTAATCCGCCCGTCAGCATAAGCATCAGGAAGAAAAACAAGAGAAACACAACAATAGCAGCCCGGGAGAAACTGACTCTCTCATAGTACAAGAGGTAAAGTCCAAATGTCAAAACGGCAATCAGGTAATAGGCCAGGTAGGTAGGGTGCGAATCAATTATCTCTGTAAGATTATCAAAGAAGAAAGCTTCCACGTGGCCGGTTTGGAAATAGGTGTAGCCGGCATTGGAAATGCAAATAAGGCAGGCAACAAAAAGACCTGAGGCAAATGCGTAGAAGATCTGATGAAGGCGGCTTTTGTTAAAATCTTCAAATTTATTGAACAGGATAGGAAGCGCTAAAAGGCTAAGGCTGGTTTCTATTACACGATAACCGGTAAGCAATTCTTCAGAATACAGCAAACCACCAACAAGAATTAGTAAGTACAAAAGAAGGTCCCAGGAATGGTTTAAGAATCGCGCAAAAAAACTGCCCGTACTCTTCACAAAAAAAGAAGTCAAAAGAACAAGAACAAGCAATCGTATGCTTAGAAATTGGGAAATAGGAATGGCAAAAACAAAAAGGAGGAGGAGGCGAAAAAACAATTCTGGTTTAAGTGTTTTGAAAATATGACTTGTCATAAATCCGGACGATAAAACTCTCTGTTTTCTCCTAAGCAACATATGAATTCGCAAAAATAACCATTATTCGCCAATGCCCGGAAGATCACCCCGGTTAATTGAAAATGAGCTACTTCCCATTTTGTATGTTACCTTTCAGGGATGAAACCACCTACTAAGAAAGTCGCCATTTTGCAGTCTAACTATATTCCCTGGAAGGGCTACTTTGATATTATAGGAATGGTCGATGAGTTTATTATTTATGACGAAGTTCAATACACAAAAAATGACTGGCGTAACAGAAACAAGATAAAAACTCCCTTAGGGCTTCAATGGATAACCATCCCCGTGTATCAAAAAAGTCTTCAGCAGAAAATCTCCGAAACGGAAATAAGCAATCGTAAATGGGGGGTCAAGGCTTGGAATTCGATAAAAGCCAACTATACAAAAGCGCCCTATTTCAAGACTCATTCACTTCCTTTTGAGGAGTTCTACCGCACGGTTAGAAGCATGAGTTTAAGTGAAATTAATGTTGCCCTCATTAAGCTCATTTGCGACCAGTTGGGCATTCCCACATTAATTACCAATTCGGCAGACTACTCGTTAACCGGTGATCCAACAGAAAAATTGATAAACCTATGTAAGCAAGCTGGGTCAAGTTCCTATCTTTCGGGTCCGGCGGCAAAAAACTATCTCCGGGAGGATTTGTTCAAACAAGAAGGAATTGAAATAAAATGGATGGACTACGAGGGGTATCCGGAATATCCACAGCTCTATCCTCCGTTTCAGCATGGCGTGAGCATCATTGATTTGCTATTTAATACAGGGCCTGCCTCCCTCCGTTACATGAAATGCCGTAAACCATGAAACTGAGTATTGTCACCACTATGTATTATTCCAGTAATTATTTACTCGAATTCTACAACAGAATGATGTTGGTCATACAGCAACTAAAAATGGGGTATGAATTTGTGCTCGTTGATGATGGATCACCTGATAATTCCCTATTCACAGCGTTGCAACTGCAAAATGGCGATTCTAATATTAAGATCATTGAACTCTCCCGCAATTTTGGTCACCAACGGGCCATCATGACTGGATTGCAATTCGCTACGGGTGATTATATCTTCTTAATTGATTGCGATCTGGAAGAAAATCCCGAGCTCCTGTCGGACTTTTGGCAGAGAATAACAGGTCAAACTAAAATAGACGTGGTGTATGGTGTACAAATCAAAAGAAAGGGCGGATTGTTTGAACGCGTGAGCGGCCGGTTCTTTTACAAAATCCTATCAGCCTTATCGCCCGTACACTACCCCGCAGATTCACTTACGGCAAGAATTATGTCCCGCCATTACGTTGACTCGCTAATGAAGTTTCAGGAAAAGGAATTGGATCTATGGGGTATCTTCGCCCTGGCAGGCTTTAACCAACTCGCTGTGCCAGTAACGAAAGGCCATAAAGGTATATCGACTTACACCCTCAGAAAGAAAATGAAGCGCGCCCTGGAGATTATCACGTCATTTAGCCACCGGCCGCTTTACCTCACGTTCTTCCTTGGCATATTCTCATTTGGCATTGCTGTAATTAACATCTGCATTATTACCTACAAGAAAATAGTACTGAATGTGGAGGTCGAAGGATGGGCCAGCATCCTCGCTAGCATTTGGTTAATTGGAGGCTTAATCTTTCTGGTCCTGGGGATATTTGGTATTTATCTTTCTAAAATGTTTCTGGAAATCAAAAACAGACCTTTAACCGTAATTAGAAATGTCTTTATCAAATGAACCTATCCAATCACACCCTAAAATAGTAGGCTTTTATACGGAGCGGCTCAGAAATTTTGGCAATTCTTCTCAAGGAGTCGGCTGGAAAGACGACCAGGCCCAAATTATCAGGTTCGCCCAATTGGCAAGAGTGATTCAACACAATCGTGATTTCTCGATCAATGACCTGGGGTGTGGGGCCGGCCGGTTCTATACCTATTTACTTTCAGAAGGGTTTCGCCTTCTTTCCTATCACGGCTACGATATTTTGGATGAGATGATCCTGATGGCAGAAAGAAGCCTGATGCTCAATCCCGGAGTTACGCTGACGAAGATCACATCAGCGGGCGACATGGCGGAAGCGGACTACACCGTTGCGAGCGGTATTTTCAATGTTAAGTATGAATCGGAAGAATCAGTATGGCTGAACTATATTCTTTCAACAATCGAATCCATGCACGATAAGAGCAGGGTTGGATTTGCTTTTAACCATCTCTCCAACTATTCCGACAAGGAATTCAAGCAATCCTATCTCTATTACGCAGATCCATTATTCTTGTTTGACTATTGTAAAAAGAATTTCTCTAAGAATGTTGCCCTGATCCATGATTATGGTCAATATGATTTCACTATTATTGTAAGGAAAGTCTAGAGCAATGTCTTCAGTATTTTTACCGATTAAACGAATTTTACCTGCGCTCCAAATTGACCCTATCCATGATTGGATTTAACAGGCCACATATTGGCGGAAAGGAAATTGAATACATTATTGAAGCCGTTCGAAGGGAAAAGATTTCCGGCAATGGATACTTTACCCGTTGCTGTCAGGACTTTCTTGAAAAGCGATACGGGATTCGAAAAGTTCTTCTCACCACTTCGTGCACAGACGCCTTGGAAATGGCGGCCTTGCTGATCCGTACCGGACCCGGTGATGAGATCATTATGCCTTCGTATACCTTTGTATCCACCGCTAATGCCTTTGCCCTAAGAGGGGCTACGATCATCTTTGCCGACAGCGCTGCAGATAGCCCCAATATTGACCTTGAAAAACTCGAAGCCTTAATTACGGACCGCACCATAGCTATCGTTGTTGTCCACTACGCCGGCTTTAGTTGTGATATGGACCGCCTGATGGCTATTGCGAGTCTACATGACCTCTATGTCATAGAAGATGCCGCACAGGGCATTGAATCGACCTACAAAGGACGACCGCTCGGCTCCATAGGGCATTTAGGCTGCTTTTCATTTCACGAAACGAAGAATGTGATTTCAGGGGAAGGGGGAGCGTTGCTGATTAACGATTCCGCATTTAGCGACAGGGCGGAAATAATTTGGGAAAAAGGTACTAATCGTTCTGCTTTTGCCAGGGGCGAAGTAGACAAATATAACTGGATCGATCTGGGCTCTTCCTTCCTGCCGTCTGAAATTACGGCTGCTTTTCTCTTTGCCCAATTGGAAGAGATTGAAGAGATTCAAAAGAGAAGGCACGTTATATGGGATATTTACCTTGAAATCCTGAACGATCTTGAATGCAAGGGCTTGGTGAACCTGCCCCACATCCCCTCTTTCAATCGACACAATGCCCATATATTTTATTTGGTTTGCCGGTCAGAACAAGAGCGAAATAGACTTTTGGACTATCTGAATTCGAATGGGATCAATGCCATATTTCATTATATCGCATTGCATAAAAGCCCTTATTTTATGTCTGGCTATAGGGGTAAAGATCTTGTTGAGTGTGATCGTTACACGTCAACGCTGCTTCGGCTGCCGATCTATTTTGACTTGAGCTCCAAAGACGCCCACTCCGTTGCCAAAGCAATCGTTGATTTCTATACTCATTAAACACGAGGAAAGTGGATGTTAAAAAAATCATTGTCGACCACTCAACAGCATTATCACTCATCACTATTGTCATAATGGCAATAGCCTTGAGGCTTTATCAACTGGATTATCAGAGCCTCGGAATAGATGAAATTGCATCAATGAATGGCGCCGACCCGGATCTAACCTGGTCCGCTGTAGTTAACTACAGTATGACTGATCAGCCTCCTACTTTCTTTCTTTTGCTCCATGCCTGGTTTAAGGTATTTCCGTATAACGACTTTTATGGACGGTTGCTGCCCCTGATCATTGGACTTTGGGGAATCGTGGCTATATTTTTTTTTGGTAAAGAGGTGAAGGGCAGCCGGGTCGGGTTAATTGCGTCGCTCATCACTTCCCAGAGCTACATCCACATTTATTTTTCACAGGAGGTCAGGTTTTACACACTCGTCTTTTTATTTTCAACATTGTCCTACCTTTTTTTTATTCGGGCTGTAAAATTGGAGAGGATTATTGATTTTGTTTTCTATTCATTGTCCACCGCGTTACTTTTGTATACACACTATTTCGGTTTGGTCGTCTTTGCTTCACAAGGCCTGCTTTTCATTTTGTTGATCATTCTTTACCCCGTCAATCGAAGGTTTATTATTCTATCTGTCCTCTCCGGCCTCTCTGTAGTGATCAGTATTATTCCATGGATCCCGATTTTTTTCTCTGACTCGGAGACTCAGAATTTCTGGATCCAGGCTGAACCGTTTTACTTCCTCATCAAATATTTTTATGTTTACTTTAAAGATATTTTTTCCAGTTTCGTTTTTGCTACCGTCCTCATTATTTACCTCCTCAGCAGGTACAAACTATTTAAGGCGAATCACAGTATAGATCGCGTTGACTTATTAGTGGTAGGTGGGGTGGCTTTCAGTTTTATTATACCGCTGATTTACTCCATCCTCCAGACTCCGATGTTACATATCCGTTATACATTGATCGCCCTTCCACCGTTGATTATTATGATAAGTCTTGGATTTACTTTTCTTAAGGCACGCCTCCAAACAATATTGTTGATTGCCACCTGTTTTACCTCTCTCTTCAGTCTGGTAGTGATCGAGAAGTATTATGTGAAAATCCTTAAAGAGGATTGGAGGGGCTTAGTCAATGATGTGATTAAATCAGGGAGTCCTACCGATGTTATTGTTAGCCGATACGAATGGTACTGCAATTACTATTTCAAGTCCCTTCATTCAGAGTTTCGGGCCAGGCTACCCAACCAATTCAAGTTAGAAGATCAACATCGCCCGGGTGTGTGGTGGTTGGATGGATTTGACGTCCTCCCAACACCTGACACAGCAGAAGTTAATCTTTTAAAAAAAGGTTATTTATTAAGGAAAACTGACACTTTATATCGCGCTCGGGCCTCGTATTATCGCTTCGGTAATTAGCCCAGGAGTTTCCGACAAATGGGAAGCGTCCTGCTGTGCCAACTATTTCTCCTCCCAATCATTTCTGGGATAATTGTCTGAATAAATCTTCATACTGGCAAACAATGTTATCCCAATTATACAGGGTCTTTATTCTTTCTAAATTTTCTGTCTTGAAAGATGCTAATTGAGTATCTCTTAAAAATGAGATTTTGTCAATTATTTCCTTAACCTCCACCTTACTTTTGAAATAATGGGCTGATTCAAATAGGACACTTTTGTTGAATGGGTTATCATGAGCAACAATAAAAGACTGACAAGCCATTGCTTCAAGGAGGGATGGATTCGTACCCCCAACCGAATGACCATGAAAATATGCTAATGAGAAATGTCTCAAAGAATCTAATTCGTGCTTATTATAAATGCCCCCAGCGAATTGTATTGCATTGCCAAGATATTTTCTGATCAAGTGTTTCCCATAGGGCGTTTTGTGATTTCCAACCACTATAAATGATTTCTTAGTGGAACTCAACACATACCCATCCAGGATTGCCTCGATGTTATTTTCCGGCTCCAATCTTGCAACCAAAATAAAGTAGTCCAATTTCTCCACCAGGTAGGTTTGCAAATATCCGCTGTCAAAAACCTCAACGGGGTCAGCTCCATATGGGATAAAGAACGATTCAGCATCAAAATTGGACAAATAATATTCTTTTATCCCGAGGTTATCAGAGATCATGACGGGAGATTCTTTTACGGCTATTTTTTCCAATTTTTTTATCAAGGCCCGGGTAAGGGGCGACCATTTCGACCTTTTATGTTCAAGTCCATCCATATTCGTTATTACAACCGGTCTTTTCCTGTTTCGGATATTCAAAAGCCGATACGAAATTGCTACACTATGATAGCCCGCCTCATAGATGATATCAAAATCTCTTCTTAAGGCGTCTTTCAGGCATAGGAAGTCATATATAAAATTTGCAACACTACCCACCAATCCCTCTGGATTGTACTTACTGATGATGGTAACACCATTAAACTTTGTCTCTGCGAAGGGATGAAAAGAAGGGTTATAAACCGTAACCGCGTGACCTCGTTCCACCAGTTTTATCGAAATATATTCGGCAAACTGCTCAAATCCTCCATAGTTATTGGGAATACCTTTTGTTCCGAGGATGGCTATTTTCATTTTTATATGTCGATTGGATACAATACTAATTAAAGTTAATATTAAATTGCGCATCCATGAAAATCTAACACTATTTCAATGCTCACCTATCTCAATAATACCAAAAACATTCTATCATGGCTAGTTTGCATGGCGTATATCGCGCTGTTTCTCTCTATTGGTATTAGTACCATTACATTGATCATCTTATTAGTATTTTGCTTGATCAAGACCCCTTTTAAGGAAATTCTCAAAACACTGAGAGAAAATCCATTTTGCAAAATAATGGTTTGCTTATATTTATTTCAAGTCATTGGGCTTTTGTACACGACCAATTTCAATACAGGGTTGTTCGAGCTGGAAAAAAAAGCCAGCTTCTTACTGATTCCGCTTCTTGTCTTGCCGCTCTTTCAAAAAGAAAGCATCGACGATGATGTTATCTTTAAAAGAATCGGGTATATCACGCTCATCAGCAGCCTGGTATTACTTTGTATTGCTACATTCAAAAATCTCGTACTGAAAGATCCACAAGCTTTTTATTTTGAAAATTTCACTTCGATTCCGGTCCATTATGTCTATTATTCGATGTATTTTGCTTGCGGTTCGCTTTTCTTAATTGACGTGTTGTTTGATACGTTGGTTAAAAAGGAGTATGGTGTTTTCATCATTATTTTGTTATTTGTCTATTCCTTAGGTTTCTTGATTTTAATTGCATCCAAGACCGGAATCATTGCTTTTGGACTCACCGCAATGTTTTTCCTGTATAAGAAAATTCAAAGCAAAACAATATTTGGTTTGTCGCTTGTGATGCTGTTCATGTCTGCATCCCTTATCCTCTATTTCAATGATACAACACGAAGCAGGTTCACGGAATTAAGTCAAAATTTATCAATTTTAACACGGGACAAACTGGGTGATGAGGTTATTACTGATTTAAATATGAGGCTTCTGTTTTGGAAAATATCAATTGTTCATTCCTGGCGAGATCATTTGGTCCTAACCGGTGTCGGAACTGGCGATGCTCAGGATTATCTCGATTCAGTTTATTCCAATCCTAACTATCGGCTATACGGCTACATTGGTTGGGATAGTCACAATCAATGGGTTTTTACATTTATTCAACTCGGCTTGCTTGGAATTTTTGTGATGGCCGTTCTTTATGCGAAATATTTTAAAGAGGCTTTTGGAAGGAATGATTTAAAGTTCATAACGTTTTTGATCATTACCTTTGGATTTAGTCTATCGGAATCAATCCTGGAATCAAACAAGGGGATTGTTTTTTTTTCGCTGCTTTTTACGTTGCTCTGCGTGTCCTACAACAAGAAGCAACTCCCTGCCTAACCCTACAGCCAGCCACGCCAAATTAAAGCCTCGGACTCTGCATATTCCCATAATGCGATCTTTTAAGCAAGAAAAAGTCCTGCATTTTTACTCTCTCGGGGTCATGCCTAGTTCATCTGCGTTTTCCGATCTTGACTTTGTTACTTTAGCTGGGATACCTACCACAACAGAATTTTCCGGCATTGAATGGGTAACAATAGAGCCAGCCGCGATGATGCATCCGCTAGATATTGAGACCCCGTCAAGAATGGTTACCCCGGCACCAATCCAACAGTTGTTCCCGATGATGACACCCTTTCTCGATTCGCCCTGTTTTCTGATTAGCGTCCCGGCATGCTTATAATTGTGATTTTCAGAAAAAATCCTGACCTGCGGCCCTATGATTACATCATTGCCAATTATGATTCCTCCTTGACCCCCTAAAAAAGACTGCGCTCCTACGGCAGAGTTATTGCCAATTCGAATGCCCGTTCCTTTATTCGCGATAACCCCAGTACAAGTAAGAATGGCATATCGGGCGATCGTTACATTATTACCAGCAACAATACCATTTTCAGACAAAGCATTAATATACACCCCATCTTCAAGGATCAGGCTTTTTCCAGCCCTGAATTGATAACCGTGCTGAACCACCACCCTCCTCCCACAAAAAATCATTCCCGAAGTTGATACAGTCAGCTTAAGAAAAATACCACGGTAAATTTGAAACAATCGATAGCAAACGATATAAAAAAACTGTCTCCAAGAATACGAAACATCCAGTTTGTAGGAGGGGTCACGCTTAAGTTTAGTGATGATTTTCTCTATTATCCTTCTCAATGTATCCAATTTTATTTAGCAAGATTCAATACAATCAATAATGATTCGCGCAGCACGTTCCCATGTAAATCCTTTTGCTTGCTTAAGGCCCAATTGCTTTTTCGCTCTATAAAGTTCCTCATTGCTCAATAAATTATCGATAGCCACTGCGATCTCCTCAGGTCTATCAGGATTAACATAATTACCGGCTTCCCCGCAAATCTCGGGTAATGATGTAGTGTTAGAAACCACGATTGGCACCCCAGAAGCCATCGCTTCCAGTGGCGGAAGGCCAAAACTCTCTGCGTGAGAAGGGAAACAGAAAATAGTTGCCAATGAATAGACGATACCCAGGTCTTTGTAAACAGCTCCTGTGAAACGAACTCTATTATCCAATCCAAGTTGCCGAATAATGTCCTCGTGATTGGTTCTCTTCCAATTATCCGCTCCCACAATTATCAGAGGGATATTTTTATTCTTTAACAAGGGAACGGCCCTTAAGAGGCTATCGATATTTTTTCTTAGGTTTAGTCTGCCAACATACAGAAGGAATTGATCAGGCAAACTAAATCTTTGCTTCACTTCTTCTATTACCGCAATAGATTGGTCAGCAAGGGGGGCAAAGCTTGGATCCACTCCATGGTAAGCGACAATTATTTTTTCAGGATCGCGGCTATAGTTATGATTAAGTAAACGCTTTCTCTCCTCATTCGAAACCGTAATGATGGCACTTGCCCATTTGGTCAGTAATTTCAGCGGAGCAAAATACAATCGCTCATAAATAGTATAATATTCGGGGTTTGATAAGAATAACACGTCGTGTATATACGCTACCTTTTTACCCTTGCCAAAGGGAGAGATGAAAGTTTGATACAAAATCGCGCCTAGTTTGTAATGATTAGCATAGAATGGCAAAACAAATAAATTGGACAAAGCATTGTTTCCAGCCCATACATAACAAAGCTTCAGATTCTTTCCTTCCTTAAATGGAAAATTCTCAGTTTTATGTTTTCTGTTGATAAAAATAATGTATTGGTTCTTATCATCGATTCTAAGCATAAAGTCAACGAGGTTTCTTACGACTCTCTTTCCACTGGGTGGCCCCTCGTAATACCACTTGGCATCAATTCCGATCTTCATTGCTGCCGTTCGTTTACCGGAGGTGATTCGTCCAATTCAAATTTTCAGATTTTAAAGCAAAACTTATCATTTCAAACCACGGCGGGCGAGCTCAACCTGAAATTCGTCAATTATCGGCTTTTTATCGAACTGGGGAAAAATATTCGTAAACGCAAGTATCCAAATCACGTATTCTGCAATGTTGGTAGTAAAACTACCGGTAAACTGATATACAAATATGTAAAAGAAAAGCAATGTTCGATAATAATTGTTTAAAACCTTGGTTTTATAAAACAACCACACTTCTAAGAGAAATCGGACGCTAACACCTGCGATTCCGAATAGTGCGAGAGTTTCAGCAAAAGCGTTGGGGATGCTTACTTGACCTTGGGTGGGCAAATAATGATAGAAGTCGTTGATGATCGGATCACCAATGATCTTCAACTGGCCTGGCCCCACTCCCCACCAAATACTTTTTTCTTTGGCGATCAGATAAGAAAGATTAAATGCCTCAGTGGTCCTTCCCCTTCCAGATTGATCATCTCCGGCGAGAAAGGCAGCCGCTCTTAGGAAAATTGGGTTGTCTCTATAGAAGACCAAAAGCAATACCAGTGTAATAAAACAAACTACCACTGACGCAGAAAACGAAAACATCAACTTCTTGCTAGTAAATACCCTCGAAACGTTTAGCAGAAACAAGATAGAAATTGAGATGGCTAAACCTGAGATAACTCCCATTGATAAAGACAGCACAAGTGGTAGTGCAATCATTAACAACATCTTAAATGTTGCTCTATTTCGCGCTAGAACAAAGTTACTAAAATAAAACCCAAAAATTGGTACAATTAAGGTCGCATAATAGGAGGGCTCATAAGTAAACAAAGTTAGTCTAGGTAAGGCGTTAATGCTAACACCGCCCGTAGAATATGACCAGTTACCCCAGAAAAGGTATTTATAGGGCATGACAAGGCAAACAAGGGCAATTAGGGTCAGTATAAAATTGCTAATAAGAAGTTTTTCAAGAATCTTCCCAAGAACGTCAGATATTGTAATGAGTGTGTAAAACGCATAACAAAAAATGTAGACCGTAAAAAATAACAAGACGGACTTTGCATACACATAAGAATCTACCCCATTAACAATGTGATTAATTAAAAATGGTGTTAAAAAAACCAGAAATTTAAAAATTACTATCCGCTTACCCTTGATTACAATCCACATATAAAATAAGGGCGTAAGTATGGTTGTATAGAGCAATCCAAATGGAAGCCCAACAGCATTTACAAAAAAATAAACGAAAGCAAATGGATACGACTTATTGACTTTCATGAATGACCCAAATGATCAAGTTGGCTTTAAAGGAAAGTAAACATCTCTATTTCAAGCAATGCTGATGTCTTAACTCCTTATTCTTGCCAGCCAGTAGTCTTGCGCAATAAAAGGAAAACCAGCAGGCGAGTGCTCAATCACATCAAATTTATTTAATAATTTCTGTCTCACGTAAGTTGGACTGTGTCGCGTCAAATACATCTTTTTCCCTTCTTCATATTTACCCCTTACCACAATTCCTTGTTCTTCGTACGCCTTCTTTTCATTGCTCAGCAATTCCGTGTCATAGGTGTTATTGCCAGCCGTAGTGATAAGAAGCAGTCCGGTTGGCTTCAGGACTCGATAAAGTTCATCAATCCAAAGCAACCCCGTCGTCTCTGACAAATGGGTGAACACGGAAATGCAATATATAAAATCAAACTTACTGTTCTCATGTACAAGGGGTGGCTTAAGATGGTTTAAGGAAAATGACACAGTACTGATATTCCGAACGCACCATTCAATTGTCTCAGAGTTGTAATCTGAACCATAGACACTTACAGTCTTGCTCAAGCGCGGATTCAAATGCCTTATCACTCGGCCAGGGCCACATCCCCATTCGTATATTGCCAGAGTTTGTTTTTCGATATCAAAATACTTGCCAATAATGTCATTGGCGAGAAAAGTCGCCGTTCCTTCTCCACTCATTTTATAAAAATCCCAATCAGGTGAAGAATACGCATCATAGGCAAGGTGGGTGGGAGGCAGAACAAAATCTGGATTCTGGTTTACAAATTTTTTGCTCTTACTTCTTAAAGACCATGCTTTTAACCTATACCGGACCTGCTCCACGATCGCTAATAAGTAGGTCTTCCGCAAAAGATTTTGTAATTTAACTCTTACTATCTTGCTCACCATACTTGAAAATTCATTAGGTTATTTCATCCGAATTCGTCATCAAAAAACAATAACCCATCTAATGAGTAATTGCGGCAGGTTTGAATTTAAATTCTAGGCGAAAACTAGGATTCAATTTTACAAAGGTTTTCCGCTCGGACAGGCTTTCTTTAGTAAAGATAGAATAAGATAAGGGAGATTTTTCGTAATATGTATTTTTCAGCACACGCTCTCCAAAAAACAATGCAAAGAACAAAGGTTTAAGTATCCTGTACCACTTGGGAAGCGTATCATTAAATTTCTTCTTCTCAACATTGGAAATGGGACTCAGACTTAAGTTGGTGCCCGAGAAGATAAATACGGAAAAGTATTTCTTTACATGCATCCCTTTATATCCCTTTTTCATCACTTCGTACAAGAATATGACGTCGGCGATTGATTTGTAGGTTTCATTAAACCGGCACTGCGTAAATATCTTGTGCCGATAAAATAGCGTACACGTAGTGGTGTACAGATAATTGCTGAAGAAATATGGCCAGCGGGGTTGAAAAGATTTTCTGTATGCCAACAGTCCTCCTTCTTTGTCAATAACCAAGAAATCTGCCGCTATAAAATCCACCTGAGGATTCTCATCAAAGATTTCCAGAACAAATTTCAGAACCCCCGGTAAATATTGTTCATCACAATTTAAATGGCCAATAATATCTCCCTGTGCTCTATCGATTGCTTTGTTCAGCGCATTATACATGCCATTGTCCTTTTCTGATTTAGATATAACATTCTGATTATCCTTGAGCCATTCAAACGTACCATCCGTAGATCCGCCATCCATAACGATGTGCTCGAGGTTAACCTCCTGATCGCATACTGATGCGCTGCAGAGCTTAAGAAAAGGCAGCATATTGAAGCTCGGCGTAACGATTGAAATTTCAGGCTTTCCCATTGGTCAAATTAATCAGTCACTCGACGTACAGTTACTCAGAAAATAGAAATATTTCAGAACTTACCTATCCCTCCAAATAGATCAAACACTGGGTGCTTTGCTAAACGGTTGATGTTTAACACCGATCTGATAGGTCACCCTTTTGGAACTTAGTTTCTCAATTCCTTCACAAAGAAACCGTCCGCCTGCAACATCCTTCCGGAGCTTTCATCTCTGAAACCAGGAATGATAGCAAACACTCCATATCCTTGTTCCCTCAAAAAGGCGATGACTTCATCAAATAAGGGACCACCTTCATACAAATCAGTGAAAGATAACTCTGTCTGAATCAATTTAATCTGAGGCAGACTTTTTATCGCACCTCTTAACGCTTCCATCTCATAACCCTGTATATCCAACTTCAATAGAATTTCTCCTTTCAAATCTTTACTTTGGAAGAAAGAATCCAAGGTTGTAATTTTTATTTTCTCCTGATGAGTAATTCTTGTAGTGGGTTCGGCCGACAAAGATGCTTTTCCTACTTTCAGAATTGAGCTGCTGACAAAGTTTTCTGAAATATTCATCGCTATCTCCTCCTCCTTATTTCCGGCGCCGAGATTGTAGGCTGTCCAGTTAAGATGTCTTTGTGTCTTCTTGAGTAGCCTTTGAAAGACCTCAGAAATTGGTTCAAAAGAATGAATTTCACCTTTAAACCCATGCCGAATAACCTCCTCCGAATACTGACCAACGTTTGCCCCTACATCCAAAATGGTTTTTACCTGGAAATGTTTAATGACGCTCTCCAACAGTTTGTCTTCCGAATGGTAAAAATTATATCGCACTACGTCCACTCCAAACATATGCGAAAGATTTTTAAGGCTCTTGATGAGTGGACGGAACTTGGAGTCATACTTCATAAAGTGCAGAGGTCATTTGATTTTTTGCAAGTCCAAATTATTTATTGCCAACTTAAAAATATCATAATATTTTTTGGCCATCGATTCAATCGAAAAATTCTTTTTGGCGTGATCCCGAGCGCGCGCCGACATCCATTTCAATCTATCGTCATCCATTAGAAGTCCTACAACTGAATTTGACATTTCAGCAACGTCAAACGGTTGAATAACAATACCTGTCTGGTCATTTATTATGATTTCCTTGCATCCTCCAATATCAAAAGTTACACACGGCGTCCCGCATGCAATCGCCTCGACCAGTGTATTCGGCAATGTATCTGCTTTTGTCGGGTAAATAACCACATCACTTGCGGAAAAATAATTTGCCATTTCATTCTCAGCTTGCACAAAGCCAATTTGGTGAACCGTGAAATTGGTAAGCTTTAATAGAGAATTTAAATCACCGGACCCTACAATGATCAGGTGCAATTTATAGTTGATCTTTGAATTAATCCGCTGCAAAACGTCTTCCAAATCCTTTCCGCCCTTCCACATATTGTCGACCAAGGCACCTGCCGAAAACATTAAAACCTTTGCCTCTGATGGAATGCCTAATCGGGCACGGGTCTCTCTTTTGTTCTGTGGACAAAAAATGTTTAAATCAATGCCATTAAATACATGAAGCAACTGTTTACCGACGAAGACGGGGCTCTCCTGTGCAGCCTTTAACAACCATCGTGAGGGAGCAATCAAAATCAAATTCGATTTCCGGTAAATATTGGCTTTCTGCCGTAGTAGGAAACTGCCCGTGTTAATTCCGATTTTAGGATGGACTTTAGTCAATAAAAGGTCGTTCTCTAATTTTTTCCACGATTCATTTCCAAATGTATGCGCAGCATTTCCCGTGAAACTCCACATATCATGCAAGGTCCAAATGACAGGCGCTATTCTTGAAATCTTGCGTAACACGTTAGTCTGAAAATAGCCTCCGTGTGTATTATGAAGGCTGATAACATCGGGATTTAGATGCTTAATTCTTTGAACTAGAAAAAATGAGGAAAAGGGGAAAAACTGATATTGTAATCCAAGTCCATTTAAAATTCGATCGATTACCTTTTCGATAAGTCCGCTCAATTTCCTCCTAGTCGAAAAAACAGTTTCTTCATCAAGGCTCTTATCCGCAACAAAGTAATATGTTTCCGCACCGTAATTCTTGGTTAAAAACATTCTTAAACGGTTTGCGGCAATGGATGCCCCTCCCTTAATGTCTGATATGTTTATGAAAACAACTCTCACGTCAGGAAGTTAATACGCCAAGAGCGGGAGATGGCCGGTAGCAATAAATATTTAATTGCAAATCAAAGTTCAAATCCCTCCAAGGTAAATCGAAGGGAGATCCAAATTCAATGGGAGACTGAATAAAATACCGGAATCCAGTCTCGCGCAACAAGGCTAAAAGTGCATGAAGTCTTTGCGGTCGATCTGGCACTGAATGATATTCAACAAACATCATTTGAACATTGGACAATGAACTACTGCAATCCAAGAGAACATCGATTTCAGAGCCTTCAATATCCATTTTCAGAAAATCAGGCTTTTCATTTTCTAATAAATTTTTAAGACGGACTGACGCAACCCGCATTCCCTTTTTACCAGTTGAGTCACCAAAGGTTACTTTTCCTCCATCGGCCCCCTCCTGGCTAAACTCTACCCCTTCATCATCCGTCCAAACTGCCTTATTCAATATTTCAATGTTACTACTGCCGATGTTCCGTTCAATATTTCCTCTTAACATATCACAAATTTGCGGGTCTGCCTCAAACGCTTTGATGGAGCAATGTGGATATAGTTTCCGGAAATAAAGGCAACTCAATCCGACGTTGGCGCCACAATCGTAAATCAGCGGATTGTCTTTACCGGCTGCAAACTTATAGAGCTCATCGATAAACATTTCTTTAAACTGATGTACCACACTAATCGCGTCGCTGACTTCAATTGTATAACCCAACAATTCCATTGTTCGTCGGGTGTATCGTTTATCTCTCGAATACGCTGAAAGTAATCGGTAGTATATGCGATAGTTCTTATTGGTTACATAATTAAATAAGGGCTTAAGAATGCTTTTCAACAGAGCCTGCATTTTTTTCTTACTTTAAAAATCTGCGCCAGGAAGGCCAACATCCAAATTAATTAATCAAAGGTACTTCCTTTATTTATTCGAGCTCCAACCCATCCAGGATATTTGTATTCCCTATTTCTTCAGCACTCGAATAAGGTATTTCAAATAATCTTTGACCCCTTTTCTCATTATAATTTCGAGGGTCAGCGAATTATTTCGGAGTGGTCGTAAGAATATCCTGGGAAGTTGGGAGGCATTGTCATTTTTATAAACAAATCCGTTTAAGGTTGTCACGGCTGTCTTGAAGCCGCCGGATCGGACCAAGGCATATTCTCTATCATTCGCCTCGAGCTTCCCTCCAAAGGGAAATGCAAAATGCTGGACAGGCTTATTAATTTTTTTTTCCAGCTCCGATTTGGAGTTTCTTATCTCCCACTCTGCCATGGCGACCGACAGCCGAGTTAATGGATAGTGGTTCATCGTATGCGCTCCGATGGTAACCAGCGGGTCGATACTGATGGAAATGATCTCCCCCCATGTCAAACATTTTTCTCTCACCTCCTCAGCAAGATTGAATTCGAATTTGCCCAAATTTTGCAGATACCCTGTTGGGTCCAGAAAGTAGTGATCAAGTATTTCTCGGCGAAGCATAAGGAAATTCCGATGTTTTGACTCCGCGGTCGAATTGTCGATGGTCACATTTCCAGATCCCCGCAGGCTCTTATTCTCTAAGACCAATTCCTCCAATGCATACCACCATAAATTAGTTGTTCTGTTTGGAAAGGAGTTGGTAATATAAATGCAAAAGGGGACGTTTTCCTGCTTGAAAATTGGATAGCCATATTCTATATTGTCTCGATACCCATCGTCTAGTGTAATTGTGGCAAACTTAAAGGTCGATTTTTTCTTCTTGTCTATTATTTCATTAAGCTCATCCAAGCTCACAAAAATGATCTTCTTTGATCTCAATTGTTTAATGAACTTCTTCAACTCCTCCGGAGCGACTTTCATGTCTTCATTATAAGTAAGCTTTCCTTTTTCATAAGGTGCTATTCGATGAAGCACGAAAATACTACCGATTTCAGAAAACATCCAATTCATTTTGATAGCCCCAATCATTTTTTAAATCTCGATCCCTTTTGATTTCTCTTCAACCTTCACTGGGTAGCGTGCAAGCCGCTGGGATTTCTTCCAACTATCCATTTCGTAACTGAAAGAGGTATGACATTGGCTTACAAAGTTATTACATTTATTATGCATTGGGTATTACTTTGTTAGCCACTATCTATTATGTTACTAAGTGTATCTCTTTCAAAGGAATACAACCAAGTATCCCTGGACAAGTTAATTATTTCAGAATGGTATGCCTTTTGAAGCATTTCCCTATAAAAATTGTACTGACGAAACACATTCATACTTGTCTCGTGGTCTGCAATAATATCACCCCATGCATTTACGTCAGCTGCATTTTTTCTTACATCTTTTTTTGGATCATAAAAGTTGGTAATCTCTTTTTTATAATCCCTTAAGGATGTGTGATCGCAACCCAAAAGGTATATCCTGGTATAGCCCATATAAATCAAAACAGGGAGAATCATGAGTGGCGAGGTTTGCGGCGCAAGAATAGGGCGCGTTAAATCAATCTTCTTCCTGTCATTTGGTGACAGACTTAAATAAAGGTAAAACACTTGCCGGTTCGGAAACAGATTATGTTGCTTTACTAAAGCATAGGTTGTATGTCCAAGAAATATCCTTGTGTCCCTAGGTAGTCTTTGATCTGCCAATGTTAGCCATTCAATATAATTCTGTAATATCAGTGGAGGATGGTAGGGCGCGAAAAAATGGAATAACGGGTTAACGGACTGAAGATCATCGTGTAAAAAGAAATTACTAAGACTAAAACAATCCTCACCAGCAAGTAATTTCAGGTTTTCTAGTTTTATGCTCGGCCCTGTTGCAAGCAAGAATGCTCTTCTCCCATTTCCAATATTCTTCAATTCCTCGTTTCTTGTTAAAATTTGTTTATCGTTATAGTTTAGGAAAATGATTTGGTTATACATTCGATATACAACCCTGCTAAGGATAGGTGGTGTCCAATCGTCAAAAAGCACCTTTAATCGACTTTTCATTCTCTACCTCTCAAAATTCGGTCAACAAATTCCCTGACAACTCCATCGCCTCCCTTTTTTGATAATTTAATAATACCCCTTATCTCCTTCACTTTTTCAACTGCGTTCATCGGGCAGGCGGCCGTCCCGGCATTTTCCAATGCCTCCAAATCATTTACGTCATCACCAATGTAAGCTACTTCACCAATACTAATGTTTTCCTTCTTGCACAATTCCTTAATAACAGCCAATTTATCTTTGACGCCCTGATACACATAGTCTATTTTGAGTTTTTTTGCTCTTCTTTCAACAATCCTCGTCTCCTCTGCTGTAATGATCGCAGTTTTAATGCCAGCCATTCTGAGTAATTCCATTCCCTTCCCATCGAGTGTACTAAATTTTTTTAACTCATCACCATTTTCGGAATAGTACATTCCCGTATCTGTCAGGACCCCATCAACATCCGTCGCAAAAAGTTTTACTTTCTTAGATGACTTATGATTACTCAAAATGTGTTTAGTCATGAAAGCTTCGGCAATAATCCAATCATCCTCCTCATCAATTTCCACAGCGGTATAATCTGGCATCTCATAGATCCCAATCTTTCCTGATAGTCTGTTCTTGTACTTAAGTATATTTCCAACCTTGCTAATATAAAGCGCTCCGTTTTCCATGAGGAGTCCATCGAAATTCTGTCTTCTGGGACGGTTCATGTAATCATAATTAACCGGGGTTCCGTTTTCAGTCCAAAAAAATCTCTTGGTACGGACACAGGATAGGAGCGAATCATATCTACCTTTTTTATAGGCTTTGAGCGCATTGTCAAAATCACTCGATAGGGTAAATGGAGATGTTGCCTGAACAAGGATAAAAGTGCTTTTCGGCTTCAATTCCGCAGCCTGAATATATTCGAGCATCACGTTTTCTGTAGAGGCCGTATCAGTAGCATTCACAGGATCCCTATCATAAATTTTAACTTTAGGAAAATTTAAATGGGCAATAGCCTCCTTTATTTCAACGCAGTCGGTCGCAACAATAACCAAGTCAACTTGGTCTGATTCCTGAAGTGATTTCAAATTCCAGTAAACCAAGGGCCTTCCGCAAAAAGCCCGGATATTTTTGAAAGGAATGGACTTGCTTCCACATCGGACCGGAATAAAGGCAATTACCATACTTGACTATGCCGTTTTTTTAGACTTGAGCTTTTCTCGTTGTACCTGCTCAATCGAAAGAATATCACTCTCCTTAAACGTTAGAGATTTATGGGTTGCGTGCAAGTCCCTAACCAGTTTAGCAAAACCTTGTGGCTCAAGAGAGGCCGCATGATCAGTTCCTTTCCAAGTACGATCTTTAGTAAAGTGGCGCTCTATCCATCGTGCCCCTAAGGTGTATGCCGCATTATCAACTGCTATCCCTAAATGATGGCCAGAAAATCCGATATGTTTAACACGATCTCCAAAGTTCTCATAGAGCCTATTTATTTCCAATAGACAAACGTCTTCGAATGGAACAGGATAACCGGAGGTACATGAATATATAACCAGTTTATTTTTTGCGTTACCGGTCTGCTCAAAAATCCCTACCACCTCTTCCTCTTCCTCATGCGTAGTCATTCCAAATGAAATATGCACATCTCCACTAAATTGGTCCCGAAGTATCTTCAGCATTTCCAAATTATTGTTGCAAGCCGAAGGAACTTTGATAAAGGCCGGATTCAAAGCCACTATTTCCGTGGCCGAGATTTTGTCCCATACAGAAGTGCAATAAATAATATTTATTGCTTCACAGTATGATTTCAACTCGGCGTGCTGTTGCTGGGTAAACTCCAGAAATTCCCTATGTTCACCATAGGTTTTCCCATATGAATTGTGAGGATTCGGATGGGGTGCGTGGTACTGCTCCACGGTAAGTAACTCCTTGTTATTTCTCTTCTGGAACTTTGCCACATCTGCTCCACAGTCCTTGGCAAGCTTAATTAATTCTTTGGCTATCGCCATTTCTCCCTTGTGGTTGCAACCAATTTCTGCGATGATCTTCGGGGGGGAATAATTGTATTTAAACATAACAGGGGCTTTAAAAAATCTTAAATTACATACTTATAAACTTTTGTAACGACTTGACTATTGCACTCCTTAACATAAAGGGATTAACCTTGAAACGATGCGCGAGATAAGTACGCCAAATATATTTTTTGATTTTGTTCGGATATAACGACAAGGATTCATCGTAAACCCGGCCTACATTCTGCTGTATCCAGTTCATAGGTTTTTGCAAAATGAAAATACACATTTCATCTCCATAAATAACTGCAAGTCCAAGGCTCTCAAAAAAGACTTTTAAGTAATCCCTATAAAAACTGTAAACATGTGCATTCTGAAAATACAGGATGGGATCGTAGTATGACCTGTCAATCTTGAATATACCAGGAACTTCGATAATCAAATATCCCCCTGGCCTGATTTTTTTAACAATCTTCTGTATCTCCCGAATAGGGTCTACAAAGTGTTCAAGAACGTGCGAAAGGATAACCACATCTATGGATTGGTCTGCGATCAAATTATTGTAGTCCCCATAAATCAGATTCAGCCCCATCTTTTTCCCATACTCCAAATAATCATTATCATAATCTGCACCGGAGCACCGGTTATTGCGTTCCTGAAAAGAATACAAAATGCCGCCTGCACCACACCCAATTTCAAAAATTACCAAATTACTTATGTTATCAGTTACTTTTGAAAAAGTATCAAACAGATATGTTCCTCTTTTTTTTTGGTCGTCAAAAAACTTGGCTGGGGATCCAGCATCATCTTTAGTCGTGTATATATCCCTGTATATGTCGCTGTAGAATTTTATTATTGAATCGCCGTCAAATATCTCTTCACTTCGTATCAATCCACATTTGCCACATAATACGCTTTTGAGTCGTATCCCATACCTATCCTTTTCTGCAATAATCGTGTCCACGCGTTGGTCCCGATTCCCGCACAAGCAATTATTCCTGACTAGTTTAAAATCACCAGAAGAAATTCTATTTTTTAAATTCTTTAAGGCTTGCCTTTGCACCGGCGTCAGCGCTACCTCCGCTTTGTTATCATCCTTGTAAATTGGAAACGTCATATTGATTTGAATTTGGAAACATAGATCCAAGGTAAAGGGACTTTACCTGGATATTAAATATCTCTCTTGTCTTGTAGAAACAGGCGTTCAATAGAAACAATGAGAAGAATTGGGTTACCGCAGTCGCAATAGCAGCTCCCACAGTCCCGTATATAGGAATCAAAACAAAATTCAATACGATATTTAAAATAGCAGAAACAGCGGTTGTTATCATGATGATTTTCTGATTGGCCGTAATAGTAAGGTAGGAACTTCTCAATCCCGCATTGAACATAAAAAACATTCCTATTATTTGAACGCTTAAAATCGGAAAAGCCTCCGAATACTCTTTTCCGTAAAGCAGGTTGATCAAAAACGAACCGAAAAGTAAGACAAATGCTAAAACCATGTACCCTACAAAGGTATATACGGTTGTAATCTGGCTATATCTCTTATAAAACAAGGTCTTATTTTTTTCATAAAAATCGATGAGGGTTGGAAAGACCGATGAGGAAAAAATCAATACAATAAAAAAAGGTATCTCATACAGTTTGGTAGACGCCGCAAAAAGTCCCGCAGGCTTATCCCCTAACATATTACCTATCATGATTTGATCAATTTTCATATAAATAAATGCTGCAATATACGCAATATAAAGTGGCCAACTTTGAGTTAGGAGCCTTTTAGCCATCGCTTTATCGAATTGCCATTGAGACAGTTTGTTATTATTTTTCTGATAGATATATATTAATGCAATACCATTCAGGGCAAGTTCCAGTAAAGCGGTAAAAGCAAAATAAATAACGGAAGCATTGAGCAATATAAATGCAATTTTTGCAGCACTAACAAACAAAAACATACTTGTTTTAGCCCAAACCGTGTACTTCGATTTAGTTTGCGATTGAAAGTAATAATCAATTACGTCCAGCGACTGAAAAATAATCCCTGCTGAGATAATATAAACCAGGTATCTGTCTAACTGGTCGTTTCCAGTTGGTTTAAGAAATAAAATACTCAAAATGGCAAAAAAATACGTCAACAAACCGGCCATTAATTTCAAATAAAAAGCTGTTCCTAAAATAATGGATTTTTGACTTGGCGTTTTAATGATATCCTGAATCACAAAACTTTCTAAACCTAGGGTGGCAAATGCTCCAAACAATGTGGCTAACGCCATTGCATTGTTCAATACTCCAAACCCCTCTGGCCCCAGGTACCGGGCCACCCATAACCCAACGACCAAGCTTAAACCCATGCGAACTATCTTATCAAAAAATAGCCACCATGCATTACCAAGTATTTTCTTAAAGTTAGGTCGATCACCTACCCACCGCTCAACCCACCGTTTTACCATCTTTGTTTAAATTCTGCCCAAGGCGTTGCTACCCATTAATCAGTCCAAGCCTTCGATCTCATCAGGCCATAGTGTCAGAATTAATCTTATAACACGGGCGGGAGCAGTGAAATCCCCATCAGCAGCATTTGTCTGACTTGCTTATCACTTGCATTCTCACAAACAAATAGGACCAACGCGATCCGTATGAAATAAAGAACCTCGTCGTTTTATACCCTAGACTCGAAACTCTTTGATATTATCAACTCAGCCCGATAAGCGCCATCTTGTCCTGCAATTCCCCGTATTTTAGAGCCTTTTGGTCATTTTCAATCAACTAAGGTCCAAAAATAAGCAATTTTAAAATGGATAAAAATGCTTCGTTGTTTGGCGGAAAGGAGCGATGCACAATAAGATATCAATCTAAGTCGGCTTCTGACTCAGCATCTCTTAAAATCGATCAATGAGGGGACCCTAGCCATAGAAATTTTGCTATTGCTTAATCATTTTTTGCTGATAGTCATGATTCCCAGCAGCAATACGTATCAAGTACAAGCCAGCAGGATAATTGTTCAAATTAAGTTCGAATTCAATTTCGGACTTATTCTTTAAAGCAGTCTGTAATAGGCGTCCTTGACAATCATAAACCTTGACTGTGTAGTTCTCCTGAAATGACACGTCAAATGAAATATGGAATGTACCTAAGGTTGGATTCGGATAACTATTAATTCTAAAGGCACGACTTTCACCGACCGCCGCAATATTATTATGGCAACCAACCGTCGGAACCCTTCCTGCAGTTTGCATAATATTTATTGCCCCCGCAGGCCAATTGTTTGAAACGTAAACATTATTCTCAATAGTACAGTTTGTACCACCGAATACGAACTCAGGATTCGTATAAAAATTAAAGTCAGCAATAACGTTCAGACTAGTCTCCGACCACAAATTCATCCATCTAGGAGCGTTGTCTACTACATTATGGTGCCAGCGCATGTAACTTGTGCCCTGATCGGCATAGAGCGCTGCCGGCTGATTTAAATTGTTCTTAATAAAATTATTGTGAATTTCGGACCCTCCTTGTGCACTGATTGTATAAATTGCCCCACCATCGTCCAATAGGGTCATTACCGAATCAATGAGGTTATAACTTATTTCATTATTTTTAGCTATCGTTTCTTTGTTACTCCAACCCCATCCCAAAGAAATTCCAGTATAGGGAAGACTACGAATTTCATTATGACTCAACACGGTATGGTCGGTATACCCAACAAGAATGCCGACACAGCCACTGAATTCTACTGCAACTTCGGAAATGAGATTATTAGTCACGCTGTTGTCCTTTACCAGATCATCCGGGGCAGGCACGGAGTCATTCAGGGAACCAACCGATATTGCACTTCCCGAAATATCCCTAAAGGTGTTATCGTAAATAGTATCGTTTTTGCTCCCCCTGTAGAATTGCAGAGCTGTTGAGCCCAGATGTTCAAATGCACATGAGTTAAATTTAATGTTTGAGCTATGATTAAATGAAATATTTCCCGGCACCTGTTCAAATACCTGCCAAAAATAAAAACCGAAGGGAGCAATTGGGCTGGATGTTCTTGCATCAGCCTGAATGCAAGCGAATCCGCCTATGGTATTTGGAATTAACCATGTTGCATAGGCAAATGTAATACCGCTAAACGTTATATTACCTACATTGGATCCTTTTACGAGAGTTTCTTGTTTTGACAAGATGACTTCTGCCGTTGAAATATCTTCCCCTATCCTAGGCTTATAGAAGATTGTAGAAGATGAACGATCAAGGTACCACTCCCCCTCACGATCCAATAATTCATAGGCATTTTCGATCCAAATCGGTGGTGCACTAAATTGCACATGAACGTTGTCCCAATAGGGTTGGGCCATTGTTGCGTGGGTGCCGTTAACGGAAGAGATCGGGCCTCTGTGGCACTTCCAAACCATATGCGATACCACCTCAACATCCGAAATGTTCTTCCATGTACTGACTTCCGTTGGGCAATGATAACCATCACCTTCTTCGTACCAGTCGGATGCGTCAATCGTGCGGGCACGTATCGCGCGCAAAGCATTTACATAGAGTTGCCGGGATTCGATCGGTTCTTCTACAACAGCCTTAAAAATATTCTTTAAAGGATCGTGCAAAGTCCAGCCCGTGATTCTAACTCCACCTGAAATTACTGGCTTCTCGCATTGATACTGCTGATAAGTAATCTTATATCCATTCGTGCCACTATCTGCAGAAGAAAGGGTAAGTGCTGAATCAAGTTGATAAATACCACCTTTAAGATATATAATTATATCGCCTGTCATAGTTTTGATTTTGCAACGCACTGCATTCCGCGCCTGGAAAATAGTTCTGAAGGCCTTATTTGTTGAAGTACCATTATTGCCATCGCTACCGTTAATTGGGTCTACATAATAGGTTGCTTGGGCAAATACAATTACTGGTATAGTCAGATTAATTAGTATAACGCATAGATTAATAACAACCTTTTTCAATTTGTTTGCTAATTTTTCGAACACTTTTATTTTGAGCGATCAAAATTTACCCACGAAGGACTTACCGTCTAACTTCAGGCCGGAACCATCCCTTCATGGCACTATCTTGCAACCATTTTCATCTGCTGATGAATCACACGTTTCAGGCCCACATTTAGATCTGTCGAGTGCTTCCACCCTAGTTGATGTATCCGGCTTACGTCCATCAATTTCCGTGGCGTCCCGTCAGGTTTCGAGGCATCAAATACTATTTTACCTTGATAGCTTGTGATCTCTTGCATCAGATGCGCTAGTTCCTTAATTGTAATTTCTTTACCGGTTCCAACGTTAACAAAAGGCAAATCGGAGTAATTAAGCATCAGAAATAAACACGCCTCTGCCATGTCATCGACATATAAGAATTCCCTTTTTGGATTGCCCGACCCCCATACGATGACTTCTTGCTCTTGGTTCGTATACGCATCACAAAATTTTTTTATTAGTGCTGGGATTACATGGGAATTATTGAGGTCATAATTATCATTCGGTCCATACAAATTGGTTGGCATTGCGCTGATGAAATTGCACCCGTACTGTCGCCTATAATTTTCGCAAAGTTTTATACCAGCAATTTTAGCGATGGCATACGGCTCATTTGTTTCCTCCAAAAATCCAGATAATAAATACTCTTCTTTCAGAGGCTGTGGTGCTATTTTCGGATAGATGCACGACGACCCAAGAAACAATAATTTTTTTACCTTATACCTATAACTCTGATGAATAACGTTGCTTTCAATCATCAGGTTTTCGTATAAAAAATCAGCGCGGTATGTATCGTTTGCCAATATCCCTCCCACTTTAGCGGCAGCTAAAAACACATATTCTGGCTTTTCGTCAGCAAAGAAATTATCAACGGCTACCTGATTTCTTAAGTCAAGTTCGTTGGAAGTTTTAAGAACGAGATTGAGAAAGCCTTCTGACTCCAATTTTCTAACGATCGCAGAGCCAACCATTCCTTTATGTCCGGCAACAAAAATTTTAGCTGATTTCTCCATCATTCGTGATACTGAAAAGTCTTATGCCCACCCTCCTTTAGGTAATGATCGCGCTTAAACAATTCCAGGTCGCTGGCCACCATTTCTTTCACTAACCCATCAAGATCGTATTTTGGCACCCACCCCAATTTGGTTTTGGCTTTCGTCGGATCGCCGATTAATAATTCGACTTCCGTTGGTCGAAAATAGTTCGGGTCAATCCTGACAACTTCCTGACCCTTCTTAACAAGAAAGGTGGAATCATCAGATTTCACCACGATCCCTGTTTCTTTTAGTCCCTCGCCGGAAAACTGAATGGTGATGCCAAGTTGCTCAAATGCTTTAACGATGAATTCCCTTACCGTTGTGGTTATCCCCGTGGCAATCACGTAATCTTCAGGAGATTTCTGTTGCAACATAAGCCACATCGCTTCAACATAATCCTTCGCGTGCCCCCAGTCGCGTTTGGCCTCGATATTGCCCATGAACAAAGTCTGTTGAAGACCAAGAGCAATTCGGCAGGCAGCGCGCGTAATTTTGCGAGTGACAAATGTCTCTCCGCGAAGCGGGGATTCGTGATTGAACAGAATCCCATTACAGGCAAACATTTGATAGGCTTCTCTGTAGTTGACCGTTATCCAATACCCATACAATTTGGCCACCGCGTAAGGAGACCGAGGGTAAAAGGGCGTGTTCTCCCGTTGGGGAACTTCCTGAACAAGACCATACAGTTCCGAAGTGGAGGCTTGATAAAATCTTGTTTTGCCCGTCAAACCAAGGACGCGAATTGCCTCCAGCAATCTCAGGGTTCCTAGACCGTCTACATCGGCAGTATATTCAGGCGTGTCAAAACTCACTTTCACGTGCGACATCGCCCCTAAATTATAAATTTCATCAGGCTGGATCTCCTGAACAATTCGGATCAGGTTTCCGGCATCGCTTAAATCGCCGTAGTGGAGCTTGAGTTTCACATTCTTCTCGTGGGGATCCTGGTAGAGATGATCGATGCGATCAGTATTGAGTAATGAACTTCGCCTTTTTATTCCATGAACCTCATATCCTTTTGAAATCAGCAATTCGGCCAAATACGCTCCGTCCTGACCCGTTATACCGGTTATGAGTGCTTTCTTCATACTATCTTTCCGAATCGCAAAATTAAAGAAATTTCCAGGGTTCTGATTAAAAGCTTTTGTTTAAATACCAGTCAATCGTCTTGAGAATTCCACCCTCAAAATCCTCGTCCGGTTTCCAATTCAATTCCTGTTCTATTTTGGTCGCATCAATCGCATACCGTTTATCGTGTCCGGCCCTATCCGTTACATAGGTTATCAACTCTTTATAAGATTTGCCTTTTTGACGTGGCTTTTGCTCATCCAGAATGGAACAGATCGTGTCAACGATCTGATTGTTCGTCTTTTCATTCCGTCCACCAATATTATAGGTCTCGCCGCTCCTCCCTCCAAAAAAAACAAGGTCAACTCCTTTGCAATGGTCCAGCACATACAGCCAGTCGCGTACGTTCTTTCCATCCCCGTACACTGGGATGGGCTGTTCTGCCAAGGCTTTTCGAATGATGGTGGGTATTAACTTTTCTTTGTTTTGTTTCGGCCCGTAGTTGTTGGAACAATTCGTCGTCACCACATTCATTCCGTACGTATGAAAATAACTTCTTACGAGCATATCACTACTCGCTTTGGAGGCAGAATAAGGGCTATTCGGCGCATACGGAGTTTTCTCCGTGAAATATCCCTCCGGCCCAAGACTTCCGTACACTTCATCGGTGGAAATGTGCAGGAATCGAGCTCCTTCCTTGCCCTCGTGAAAAACAAAGGGTGCCTTCAACCAGTTTCTTCGGGCTGCATCCAGGAGTGTAAATGTCCCTACAATGTTTGCCTTGATAAAGGCCTCCGGGCCAGTAATGGAATTGTCTACGTGCGACTCGGCGGCAAAATGAATTACTCCGCTGACCCTGTACCTACCGAAAAGTTGAGTAACCAAATCACGATCACAAATATCTCCCTTTACAAATTCATAGCGAGGATGGCCCACCAACTCTTTTAGATTTTCCTTCGTACCGGCATAGGTAAGAGCATCGAGATTGACGATACGAACGTCGTTGTGCTGCAGCAGGAAATACGGAATGAAATTAGAACCGATAAATCCTGCGCCTCCTGTAACCAAGATGGTTTTCATCTATTTATGTTCTACCGTAGGTTCGTTAAAAAATAAAACTTGCATTCTCGAGATTGGGCAATGACTTGTCCTTGCCGGACACAATTCGGTCATGGGTACGTATCTTCCAATCAATTTTTAGGTTGGGATCCTCAACGTTAATTCCCCTTTCGTGTTCGGGCGAATAGGTCTCATCGCATTTGTAAAATACGTCAGCGGATTCGCTGAGGACCGAAAAACCATGTGCAAAACCCTTTGGAACCAACAATTGCTTCCCGTTTTCTCCTGACAACTCAACGAAGTGAACCTTCTTAAACGTTGGCTGGTCCCGGCGCAAATCAACCACGACGTCCAGGATTAATCCCTGCAGCACCCGGACTAATTTTGTCTGTGCCTTTGGGGCGTTTTGAAAATGCAGTCCTCTGATCACTCCTGCTTTTGAAAAAGATTGATTGTCCTGGACAAATTGAATATCAATGCCGGCTTTCTTAAGAACTTCGTAGTTATACGCCTCTGAAAAGTGACCCCGCTCATCCCTGAACGTGAGCGGCTCCAGTATAAACAAACCTTCAAATTTAGATTCAATTATTTTCATTGAACGTTGCTTTCGTAAACAAGTTTTTCATGGGCTACTTTAATCAAATACTGTCCATACTGATTCTTTGAAAAAGGTTTTGCTAAATCCAGGAGTTGTGTTTTGGAAATATATCCCTTGCGGAAGGCGATCTCTTCCAGACACGCAATTTTTAACCCCTGACGCTCCTCGATGGATCCAACAAAATTGGAAGCCTGCAATAAGGACTGATGCGTCCCTGTGTCCAGCCATGCCATACCTCGTCCGAGTAATTTTACAGAAAGTTTGCCTTCTTCCAGGTACGCCCGGTTCAAATCGGTTATTTCCAGTTCTCCTCTTGAAGACGGTTTTATTTTCTTAACTTTCTCCACCACCGTACGATCGTAAAAATAAAGCCCGGTTACCGCGTAATTCGATTTGGGCCGCTGAGGTTTTTCTTCAATGGACAATACCTTGCCGGATGGATCAAACTCCACTACCCCATATCGCTCCGGGTCATTGACATAATACCCAAACACCACCGCCCCTTCTTCAAGTTTGCTTGCTTCCGCCGCGGTAGCAGAAAAATTGTAGCCGTAAAAAATATTGTCCCCCAGGATCAAACAACAGGCGTCATTGCCAATAAACTCTTCACCGATAAGGAAGGCCTGGGCCAGGCCGTCCGGTGAGGGCTGTACGAGATAGGAAATCGTCAGCCCTAATTGCGTACCATCACCCAATAGCTCTTGAAACAGGTGCATGTCCTTGGGGGTGGAGATAATCAGGATTTCGCGGATGTTGGCCAGCATCAGCACCGACAACGGGTAATAAATCATCGGCTTATCATAAATGGGCAGGATTTGCTTCGAAATCGTCAGGGTCAGCGGGTACAACCTCGTTCCTGATCCCCCAGCCAGGATGATTCCTTTCATTGAATATTGAATTAAGGCGCTAAATTAGTGAAATCCTAAGAAGGACTGCCATGTTAGTGTGCGCTTCGAAGGCGATGGGTAACCTCGATTGAAGCACGTGCGTCCTGAAGGCCAAACCCCCGGCCCGCCAGGATCTCCTTATAACTTTCGGTATGCAGATCGGTAAACCCTTCGCTGAATTCAACTTCTTTCCCCTGAATTTTCAATGACCGGTGCGTGGTCTTTCTGTTCTGGATCGCCTGGGGCGGAAGGTGCTCAGCATTAATACTCAAAAACCATTTCACGTTGGCCCGTTCCAACTTCAGGCTGCCGGAAGCATGATCTTCCGTGATTTTTTCAAGCGTGTTTTCCCTCACTCCGCCAAATATCCACAAGAGCATATCAAAAAAATGGATCCCAATGTTGGTAGCAATTCCCCCTGACTTGGATTCTTCGCCTTTCCAACTGTGTTGATACCACTTTCCCCGGGAGGTAATATACGTCAGGTCTACATCATACACCGTGCCGGCCGGACCGCGCTCGATTTCCTTCTTTAGATTTTGGATTACCGGATGCAGCCTCAATTGAAGGATGGTATGAATTTTTCTGCCTGTTTCTTTTTCAATTTCTGCCAATGCATCCACATTCCAGGGATTCAGAACGAGCGGTTTTTCGCAAATTGCATCGGCCTGTTGACGCAAGGCAAATCGGATGTGCGAATCGTGAAGGTAGTTCGGCGAACAAATGCTAACATAATCGATTTTGGTACCGTTTCTTCTGAGTTTGTCGATATGCCGGTCAAAGCGTTCGAACTCAGTAAAAAAGTCGGCTTGTGGAAAATGGGAATCGATGATCCCTACACTGTCAAATTTGTCGAGTGCCGCTACCAGGGTGTTGCCCGTCTCCTTGATCGCCTTCATGTGACGGGGAGCGATGTATCCTGCCGCTCCGATAAGAGCAAAGTTTTTCATTTACCTGGCTTCGTTACGATTCCGTTCTTAAGAAAATATTTTTCGCCGCTTTCGGGACAGGCTGCGTTCCCTTCCGCATCAAACCTCAGACGATGCCCTTTTTCGCTCATCCAACCGGTGTGCCGGGCGGGGTTCCCTACCACCAGCGAATAGGGAGACACCGGCTTCGTTACAACCGCCCCGGCGCCGACAAATGCAAACTCACCAATGTCATAACCACAAACGATCGTGGCATTCGCTCCTATTGTTGCACCCCGCTTCACAAGGGTCCGCGCATATTGATCCTTTCGGTTGACGGCGCTTCGCGGATTGATCACATTGGTAAACACAGCAGAGGGCCCGATGAATACATCCTCCTCACAAATGACTCCCGTATAAAGGGATACATTATTTTGAACTTTCACATTCCGGCCGAGTATCACCTCAGGTGAGATCACTACGTTCTGTCCAATATTGCAGTTCTCTCCAATCCTGCAATTCGGCATGATGTGGGAAAAGTGCCATATTTTAGTGCCCTTTCCAATCTCACTACCCTCATCGATTACGGCCGTTTCATGTGCGAAGTAGTTCTTGCCTTCCATTAGCCCGGATACATTCGTATAGTTTCGCAAATGTACGATAATTGTTCTTCGCTCATTTCGGTATGAATGGGCAGCGATAGTACGGTTCGGGAAAGGGCTTCACTTATGGGGAATGCGCCAGCTTCAACTCCCTGAACCTGGAATGCTTTCTGAAAATGCAACGGTAGCGGATAGTAGATCATGGAAGGGATTGATTTGCTCTCCAGGAATTTCCTGAGGGACTCACGTTCGATTCCCTTCAGTCGAACAGTATACTGATGAAAAACATGGGTCGAATAGGAAGCCCGGTAAGGGAGCTCAAGAAAAGAAATCCCGGTTAAGTTTCGATCGTAATAGGCAGCAACGGCATTCCGTTTCTGTTCATATTCGTTAAGATGATTCAGTTTCACATTTAGAATAGCTGCTTGCAACGTGTCGAGCCTGCTGTTGACTCCGATCACATCATGATGGTACTTCACCCGTTGCCCGTGATTGGCAATCATTCTGATCCTATCCGCCAAGGTTTTATCGCGAGTCAGGATCGCTCCTCCGTCGCCATAGCATCCCAGATTCTTGGATGGGAAAAATGAAGTGCATCCAATCGTACCCAGGGTGCCTGCTTTCTTTGAAATCCTACCAGACAACGTATAAACCGAACCGACAGCCTGGGCAAAGTCTTCAATAAGGAAAAGGTTACGCTTTTTGGCCAAGGCCAGAAGCGGCTCCATCGGAGCACATTGGCCGAAAAGATGGACGGGAACAATGGCCACCGTTTTGGAGGTAATCTTATTCTCGATCTGATCGACATCGATGGCGAATGTTCTTTCATCAACATCGACAAAGACCGGTCTTAACCGCAATAAGGCGATGACTTCTGCCGTAGCCACATACGTAAATACGGGCAAGATCACTTCATCACCGGGTTTGAAACCCAATGCCATCATCGCAATCTGGAGCGCGTCGGTTCCATTCCCGCAGGAGATCACGTGTGCACCATCATGAAAATTGGAAAATGCTTGCTCAAATTGTTTGACCTGAGTGCCCTGGATAAATTCCGTGGAATTCAAAACAGACTGGATGGCATCGTCGATCTCCGGTTTGATCCGTTGATATTGCCCTTGCAAATCCACCATCCTGATTTTTTGCATGGCGAACACTACTTGATGCCGGAGATTTTCTTTTGCCAGTTCCAGGCATGAAGCAAGGCCTGCCCGATGGTGAGGCTTGTCTTCCACCCGAGCTTGCTAAGCGCTTTGGCCGGGTTGGCATACGTTTTTTCTACGTCGCCGGACCGCCGGGGTCCTATTTCATAAGGAAGCGATACGCCTGTTACTTCAATGAATTTTTTCACCAGTTGCAAAACTGAAACTCCTTCTCCCGACCCAAGGTTAAACACTTCGTAACGCTCCAATGCCCCCGGCTGGAGCATCTTAGCTAACGCTACCACATGAGCCCGGGCCAGGTCCACGACATGAATGAAATCACGAAGACACGTCCCATCGGGCGTCGCGTAATCATTTCCAAAAATGAGAAGTTTCTTTCGAATACCTGCTGCAGTTTGTGTGATGAAGGGCACTAAATTTCCGGGCACATCCAGGGGCACCTCGCCGATTAAAGCGGTGGGGTGAGCCCCTACGGGATTGAAGTAGCGAAGGGAAATAACGTGCAACTCCTTGCTTGAAACGACCGCATCCTCCAGAATCCTCTCACACATTTGCTTTGTTGCCCCATAAGGTGACTCCGCTCTTTTGAAGGGAGCCTGCTCATCGACAGGAATGAAATCCGGCTGTCCGTAAACGGTACAGGAGGAGGAAAAAATAAAGTTTTGGATCCGTTCCTCCCCCATGATCTCTAACAAGGCGATGAGCGACCCGATATTGTTTTCGTAATATTTCAGGGGCTGTTGCACCGATTCCCCCACGGATTTATAGGCTGCAAAGTGCATCACGGCCTCGATACCCGGTTCCAGGGCAAATAATTTCTTCAGAAAATTTCTGTCGGTACAATCTCCTTCATAAAGCCGGACCTGCGTGCTGGTAATTTCTTCTATCCCGGAAATCAGCGTCCGGTCCGACTTGGAAAAATTGTCAAGGATAACAGGGGTATACCCTTGCTGAATCAACTCAACGGAAGTGTGAGCCCCGATGTATCCGGCGCCACCGGTTACCAGCACTTTTTTCGATCGCGTCATAGTCTTGCGGTTACGAAAGATTTATCCAGGAAGCCTTTTACATCGTATACCACCGTCTTGTCGTCACGAATAACGGGCCAATTCAGTGAAACAAATTCTTTGTGCCCGACAGCGAGTACAATCGCGTGATATTTTTGCTTCAATTCCGGTATCAGGGTTAACCCGTATTCACGAGCAACTTCCTCTGGGTGGGCATGCGGGTCAAAAATATCCACGGTCGCCCCAAAGCTTTGCAATTCCCGCACCACATCCACTACTTTGCTGTTGCGGATATCCGTACAATTTTCTTTAAAGGTGAGCCCAAGCATCAAAATCTTCCCCTGATGAATCGGCAACTGGTGCTTTGCCATTAATTTAATCACCGCATTAGCGATATAGATCGCCATGTTATCGTTAATTCTCCGGCCCGACAAAATTACTTCAGGATGATATCCCAAACTTTCCGCTTTATGGGTCAAATAGTACGGATCCACACCGATGCAATGGCCACCGACCAGGCCGGGCTTAAACCCTAAAAAATTCCATTTGGTACCAGCGGCCTCCAATACTTCATGTGTATCGATACCAATGCGTTCGAAAATCAATGCCAATTCGTTGACAAAGGCAATGTTGACGTCGCGTTGAGAATTTTCAATTACTTTAGCCGCCTCTGCCACCTTCAACGAGGACGCTTTGTGCGTACCTGCAATAATAATTCTTCTATATAATTGGTCCACTTTCTCAGCTACTTCCGGAGTACTTCCGCTGGTCACTTTTTTTATGGTGGTCACACGATGAAGTTTGTCACCCGGGTTAATGCGCTCGGGAGAGTAGCCGCAGAAAAAATCCTGATTAAACTTCAACCCACTGGTTTTCTCCAAAACCGGAACGCATATTTCTTCCGTGCATCCGGGATATACAGTGGATTCGTAGATAACGATGTCGCCCTTCTTTAGTGTTTGACCCACCGTCTTGCTAGCGCTTTCAAGCGGGCGAAGGTCTGGAGTCTTAAACTCATCCACGGGCGTGGGTACCGTGACAATGTAATAAACTGCCTGTCTGATATCTTCCACGGAGGAAGTAAATTTCAATTGCTTTGCTTTCTTCAGTTCTTCCGGTTCCACTTCCAACGTCCGGTCCCGCGCGCTCTTTAATTCGCTAATCCGTTCCAGATCAATATCGAAGCCGATGGTGTCCAGTACTTTTCCGAACTCTACCGCCAATGGCAAGCCGACGTACCCCAGGCCAATAATCGCTACTTTATCCATTATTGAATTTTGTAATATTCCTTATACCATTCCACAAATTTGCCGATTCCATCCTCGATAGACGTCCTGGGCTTAAAATTGATGTCGTTTTCAATGCTGGAGATGTCCGCATAGGTTTCCGTGACATCACCCGGCTGCAAAGGCAAGAAGTTTTTAATGGCTTTCTTCCCGAGCTTTTCCTCCAGCACTTCAATAAACCTGACCAATTCGACGGGTTGGTTATTCCCAATATTATAAATCCGATATGGCGCAGCACTCGACGCAGGGTCGGGATGAAACGCATCCCACTCCTCATTTCTTTGAGGAATCTTGCTTAAAAGCCTGATAATTCCCTCCACAATGTCATCCACATAGGTGAAATCGCGCTTCATTTTGCCGAAGTTATAAACATCGATTGGTCGTCCTTCCAGTATCGCTTTTGTAAAAATGAATAAGGCCATATCCGGTCGGCCGTAAGGACCATACACGGTAAAGAATCGCAGGCCGGTGGCGGGTAACTGATACAAATTGGAATAAGCATGGGCCATCAATTCATTGGCTTTTTTGGATGCTGCATAAAGTGCGAGAGGATGGTCCACATTATCACTCTCAGAAAACGGCATCGATTTATTCGAACCGTAAACTGAACTGGAAGAAGCAAAAATCAAATGAGCTGTCTTATTGTAACGACAGGCTTCCAGGATATTCAGAAATCCATGAAGATTACTTTCAAGATAAGCGTACGGGTTAGTCAGGGAATAACGAACTCCGGCCTGGGCAGCCAGGTTTATCACACAGGAAAATGGATGAGCCGCAAAAATATCATCGATGCCTTTTTTATCTGTCAGGTCAAGTTGTTGAAAACTAAAATTGGCGCCATTTCTTAAATTGTCCAGCCGGGAATGTTTTAACGCTACATCATAGTAAGCATTAAGACTATCGATTCCAATAACCCGGTAACCCATACCACAAAGTGCTTTGGAAAGATGAAATCCTATAAATCCCGCAGCTCCGGTAACTAAAACTAATTCTGATTTTGATGCGGACACACGTATCTGTATTTTTGGACCTCAAAACTAGGAAGTTAAACGCACTAATTTTACGAAACTTAGTCAAAGATGGAAAGCCAAAAACCTGCCGACCGTGCAGATGAAATTGATCTGGGGCAATTATTCACAAAAATGGGTGATTTTTTTGCCTCCGTCTGGTTTGGCTTTATGCGGTTTTTGGCATTGGTCAGACGGGTTCCGATCGAAAATAAAGCGATATTTTTACTCCTCATAGCAGGCGCAATTGTAGTGGGATCCCTGTATGCCAACCTGCTAAAGAAGAAGTTTTATGAAACTTCGATGATCCTTAGTTCGGATTATTTGAATAAGAGGATTGTCGATAACACGATTGAGAAATTGAATTTGCTGGCAAGAGAAAAAGATAGCGGAGGGCTGGCACGCGTCCTGCGAATTCCGGACTCACTAGCCAAAAACATTCTTGAATTTACCGCGAAACCGTTTGTTAAAGAAACCGACCTTATAGAATTAGAAGTCCTGAAAGAGCAGCTCAAAAACGCTCAGCTCGAAAGCAAGAATAAGGACGTGATCGATCAGGTAATTAGACGGATTGAGATAGAAAACCGGCACGCCTTTGAGATTACGGTTCGCGTTTACAATCCAACGATCATCCGGGACCTGGAAAATGCCCTCATCCTGTTTTTCAGGGATAATGACTACGTAAAAAAGCGGATCGAAATCACCAAAACCAATCTGCTTGCCAAAAAGCAAAAGCTTCTAAAGGATAGACAAAAGCTGGACAGCCTGAAAGAAATTATCTATTCAAATTATAAAAGCATGGCGATGCAGAGCCGGCAAGGGTCAAACAACGTAATTCTAAGTGACAAAGCCGTGACCGATCCTGTTCAAATTTATCAACAGGATATTATCGCATACAATGAACTGGAATCGGTCAATCGGGATCTCTATCTTCAGCCCGACTTCGAAGTGGTTACCCGGTTTACGCAGTTCAGTGAGCCTTCAAGCGCAAGTCAGTTCAAGGTTATTACACTGGCCGTCCTGATTGCAATTGTTTTGAGCTATCTGATCATTGCAGTTTCTACGTTCAATGAATACCTTAGCCGGATCGGGTAGTGTTCTACAAATTAATCCAAAAAGAATTTACCCTGGAACTTAGGCGCAAGTCGGTCCTCTCCGGCCTTATCCTTTATCTTTTCTGCATTGTGTTTATTATTTACCTCACCTTTACTCTCCGTCAAAACCTGATCACTCCGCTCGTCTGGAGCGCCCTCTTCTGGATAGCGACGTTGTTTACCGTCATGAATGCAGTAGCCAAAAGCTTCATCGGAGAGCGAAAAGGGAGGGACATTTATTATTATTCTATTGCCAGCCCTGCTTCCATCATCTTGTCCAAGATCTGTTATAATTTCTTGTTGTGCCTGTTCATGTCTTTTGTGGGACTCTTACTATTCATCCTTTTCCTTGGGAATCCCGTTCAGGACCAATTTCTCTTTTCCCTGGTTGTGGTGCTTGCTTCGTTGGGATTCGCCACTTCGCTTACGTTGCTGTCCAGCATCGCATCCAAAACAACAAGCAGCCATATCCTGATGGCCGTCCTGAGTTTCCCTGTCGTGATCTCTATTCTCCTATTGGCCATTAAGGTCACTAAAAACTGCCTGGATGGCCTGGACCGGTCGGTAAGCTGGGGACAACTGGTCATGCTGGCCGCAATAAATTGTCTGGTTGCGGCCGTATCGTACTTGCTCTTCCCTTATATTTGGCGAAGCTGAGTAGCAACAAGTAGGCAGTAGGCAAGGGGCAGTAGGCAAAGACTTTAGTAGTGGATGAAGTATGAGGGAAGGATCAAAAAGTAGGGCCGGGGAAAGTAGGCAGTAGGCGGGAAAAAATAGGCAGTAGGCAAAGGGCAGTAGGCAAAGACTTTAGTAGTGGATGAAGTATGAGGGAAGGATCAAAAAGTAGGGCCGGGGAAAGTAGGCAGTAGGCAGGAAAAAGTAGGCAGTAGGCAAAGGGAAGTAGGCAAAGACTTTAGTAGTGGATGAAGTATGAGGGAAGGATCAAAAAGTAGGGCCGGGGAAAGTAGGCAGTAGGCAAAGGGCGGTAGGCAAAGAGAAGGCTAGTTGAATGGGGCGTACATATGATGTCAGTTAAAACTGACCGGCAACTGTAATCGGTAACCAGCTAGTAGGCAGTAGGCAATAAACAGGAAGCCATAGGCAATGAAACAAGGGTGGTGGAAAATGGTAGCTGTTGTTCTGTTGGTTTACACGAT
>Ga0193731_1000029_pt1 | contig 45019 bp, 30 predicted proteins | sample U1a2metaG_FD_144920 | JGI IMG/M metagenome (GOLD analysis project Ga0193731, IMG submission 144920) | Soil microbial communities from a riparian zone of the East river system, Colorado, United States - U1a2 | ecosystem: Environmental > Terrestrial > Soil > Riparian zone | place: USA: East River...
ACGCAGGGCAATCACCCTTTTGGAGGGATTCTTTCCCTCAATGAGGGCGACAACACCCGTCCTGGCAACACCCTCTTGCGGCTTCAAACCAAAGGAGGTTAGTTTTTCCGCCACCAGCCTGGCCGTATCGAATTCCTGATAGGAAAGTTCAGGATGGGCATGAAGGTGCCTTCGTACGGCAACGGTCTCCTTTGCATATTCATTCGAAAGTTTTTTTACCGATTCAAGTAAAGACACTTAGATGAGGGTTTGATTTTATTTAATAAGTATCTTTTCCGGCACGAGTATAGCGGCGGTAAAATATCTTTTCAATCGTGACAAATCCGTTTGGGCTTCGAGCTTTGTAAAATAATGGCCTACCGTAACCCGAAACTTGGGTTGGATATACTGTAGATTTGCGATCAGCTCGGGCGTGTCTTCAATTATTTTTTGTTTCGTGTTCATAGCATCTTCGCGCTTTTGCCCGGAATAGATCTGAATGGTAAAACCATCCACAAACCGCTTGGTCAGGTTGAACCGGTCGATGCTGTCGAGGATAGCGTCAACTTTGGCATTGACATTCCTGGTCGGCTTTGTCACGACGGCCTGGAGGGGCTCCGTTTCCGGAATCGCCCGCGTCGTGTCTTTTGCAATGACGAACGTAGGGCGATGAATTGAAGTATCCTCGTGGTACGGTGCAAAAGATTTCTGGGCAGCACAGGAGAAATTTAAAAGAACGAACAGAATTGGGACAATCGAATGTCGGATAACAAGACGCGGCATAACTTCAACATTCATTTCCATGACCGGTTTGCAGGCTATTCTTCAATGACGATACAACGACCCGCTTTCACGTCGTCTTCTACCTTTTTATACTTCACGTCTTTCAACACGCGCCCATCGGGATATTGCACGGTGATCTTATCATTTCTACCGGCTACTTTATCGGATTTCACCGGCATGACCTTTTCTTCTACCGGCCGATCCTGACCCTGCGGCTGACCCCCTCCCGACAGCAATGAACGAGACTCTTCTTTCTGTTCGTTGAGCTTCACCTTGCTTCGCTGCACCCTCGCCTCCTGCACTTGCTCGGGTTGCTGGACAGGGATGTCGGCTTTCATGAGAAAGGAAATGGTCTCTTCATTGACCTTGGCGATGAAGCGCTTGAATGCTTCAAAACCCTCAAACTTATAAATAAGGAGCGGATCTTTCTGCTCGTACACCGCATTTTGAACGGATTGCTTCAGGTCGTCCATATCCCGGAGGTGTTCTTTCCAATTCTGATCGATGATGGCCAGCGTGATCATTTTCTCCATGGAGCGAATCAACTCTGCATTGTTGGTTTCAACGCACTTCTTCAAATTAGCGGCAACCCCAACTTGCTTGGTTCCATCGGTAAATGGGACCAAAATCTCCTGAACGGTGGCGCCTCTTGTTTTATAAATGTCTTTAATAATCGGGATCGCCTTCTCCGCTACCTGCTTGTTCTTTTGCTCATACCGCGTCAATCCCTGTTCATACAATTTTTCAGCCAATTCACCCAGATCCGCGGACTCGATTTCTTCCGCTGTAATGTGAAAATCAAAACCCAACGTACTGAGTACGTTCAGCTTGAAGTTCTCCACATTTTCCCCTGCTTTCGCGTTGGCCACCATGTCTTCGCACGTATCAAAAAGCATGGTGAGAATATCCAATTGCAGGCGTTCTCCGAACAGTGCGTTTCTTCTTCGCTTGTAAATTACCTCCCGCTGTGAGTTCATGACGTTATCGTACTCGAGCAGGCGTTTGCGAATGCCAAAATTGTTTTCCTCCACCTTTTTCTGCGCCCGTTCGATAGAGCTGGTAACCATAGAATGGGAAATGACCTCCCCTTCTTTAAGACCCAGCCTGTCCATGATGCGGGCAATCCGCTCCGGCATGAATAGGCGCATGAGATTATCCTCCAGCGAAACATAAAACTGGGAAGTACCGGGATCTCCCTGGCGGCCGGAACGACCGCGCAACTGGCGATCAACGCGCCGCGATTCGTGGCGCTCGGTTCCAAGAATGGCGAGACCCCCTGAGCCGCGCGATTCAGGGGTAAGCTTAATGTCCGTACCGCGGCCAGCCATGTTGGTCGCAATGGTTACCGTGCCCGGCTTCCCTGCTTCCGCCACAATTTCAGCCTCGCGCTGATGCTGCTTTGCATTCAAGACGTTGTGCTTGATCTTCTTCAGTTGCAACATCCGGCTGAGGAGTTCGGATATTTCCACCGAGGTCGTACCCACCAGTACGGGGCGGCCTGCTTTCGTAAGGTTGACGATCTCATCGACGACAGCGTTGAATTTTTCACGCATGGTCTTGAAGACCAGGTCGTCCACGTCCTTGCGGGTAACAGGCTTGTTGGTCGGTATGGCTACCACATCCAGTTTATAAATATCCCACAATTCGGATGCTTCCGTCTCTGCTGTACCGGTCATCCCCGCCAGCTTGTGATACATGCGAAAATAATTCTGCAGGGTGATCGTGGCATACGTCTGCGTGGCGTCCTCGACCTTTACGTTTTCCTTTGCCTCTATGGCCTGGTGCAGTCCATCCGAATACCGCCGGCCATCGAGTACACGGCCCGTTTGTTCGTCGACAATTTTTACTTTGCCATCGACGATGATGTATTCCGTGTCGCGCTCAAACAGGGTGTAGGCTTTCAATAGCTGGTTGACGCTATGGATGCGCTGCGACTTGGTAGAATAGTCGCGGATGAGTTCTTCCTTTTTGTGGATACGCTCTTCCTCTGTCAGGCTGGGGTCTTTCTCGATTTTGTTGAGTTCGAGGCCAATTTCCGGAAGGATAAAGAATTTAGGGTCCTCGCCTTCACCCGTGATCAGGTCAATCCCCTTTTCAGTCAAGTCAACACTATTGTCTTTTTCATCGATCACAAAATAGAGAGGAGCATCGGCCTGCGGCATTTCCTTTTTGTTGTCCTGCAAGTAGTAGTTCTCCGTTTTCTGAAGGATGTTCTTTGTTCCGCTTTCACTCAGAAATTTGATCACGGGCTTATACTTCGGCATTCCACGGTAGGTCCGGAACAAGGCCACCCCGCCCTCCTTTTCATTGCCCTCGCTCAGCATCTTTTTGGCATCGTTCAAAAATTGATTGACCAGTTTTTTTTGGGCGTCAACCAGTTTAGAAATCCTGGGTTTAAGATCATAGAACTCGTGTTCGTCTCCTCGCGGAATCGGACCGGAGATGATCAGCGGTGTCCGCGCTTCATCTACCAGTACACTGTCTACTTCGTCCACCATGGCGTAGTGGTGACCGCGCTGCACAAGCTCTTCGGGCTCACGCGCCATGTTGTCGCGGAGATAGTCGAACCCGAATTCATTATTTGTACCGTAAGTTATATCCGCGCGGTAGGCATTTCTCCGTTCGGGCGAATTCGGCTCGTGTTTATCAATACAATCGCATTTCAACCCATGGAATTCGAACAGGGGTCCCATCCATTCGCAGTCGCGTCTTGCCAGGTAATCATTTACCGTCACAATGTGAACTCCACGTTTAGCCAACGCATTCAGAAAAGCCGGAAACGTGGCGACAAGAGTCTTCCCTTCGCCGGTGGCCATTTCAGCAATCTTGCCCTCGTGCAGCACCACACCGCCGATAATCTGCACCTCATAGTGGACCATGTCCCAGGTGATCAGGTTGCCGGCGGCCATCCATTTATTGTACCACAGCGCTTTGTCCCCGTTTATCTTTACGTTCTCGTGTGTTGCCGCATAGTGTATATCAAAATCGTGTGCCGTCACTTCCAGATACTCATTCTCCTTAAACCGGCGGGCCGTCTCCCGGATGATCGCAAAAGCCTGCGGCAGGATTTCCAGCAATACTTTTTCCAATTCTTTATTGCGCTCCCCTTCTATTTTGTCAATCCGGGCGAAGACCGCTTCTTTTTCGTTAAGATCCATTTCCGCGTTATCCGCAATTTGCTGGTGAAGGGCAGCCAACTGATCGTCGATGGACTTTAATTTCGTATTGATAACGGCCTGGATTTCCGTGGTTTTGTTCCGCAATTCATCGTTCGAAACAGTCAGGAGTTTTTCTCCCTCGCGAATGGCCTCCTGCACCAAAGGCATCACGAGCTTGATGTCTTTTTCCGACTTGGTCCCGAACAGTTTGGCAATTAGCTTGAACATGTAATTAAAGAGTTTAAATAGACCTTCCCGTTGCTAAGATCTCATCTTTACTGCGACGGGAAAGGGTGCAAAGTTAAAAAGATTTCTCCGTTGGAGTTCTTTTGGACGGGTGTGCAATTAAAGTTCCAAATCGCCCTCAAAGACCATTTTGGCAGGCCCGGTGAGGAAAATATCTTCAAATATGCCTGCCTGTCCGGTAGGCAGGCCTGTCTGTCTGAATTTGAAGTCTACGGAAAGTCTTCCACCCATGACCTGTATTTCAATGGGCGAGGTATACCCTTTGAACGCGGCGGCCAGGGCTGCCGCCGTAACGCCTGTCCCGCAGGAAAGCGTTTCGTCTTCTACCCCGCGTTCATAGGTACGAACGAAAAGTGTGTTGTTGCCCAGTAATTCAACAAAATTGACATTCGTGCCGCCGGGTCGAAAGGCCTCGCTGTTACGAATTGCTTTTCCCTCTTCCACAACGGGAAAGTCTTTTAGATTTTTAACGTACCGGATGTAATGGGGGGAACCCGTGTTAATGAAAATATCCCCATTCTGCTCTTTCCATTCCGAAACATCGTTCATCCGAACCCGGATAGAGCCATTTTCCAGGATAGAGGCTTGATGAACCCCATCATAGGCAGAGAATTTTGCTTTTCCATTCACCAGTCCCATGGTGGAAGCCATTTTCACAGCCGCTCGTGTACCGTTCCCGCATAAACTCTGCGAACCATCAGGGTTATAATAGACCATTTTGAAATCGAGCCCGGGGTCCTTTTCGATCTGGATCACCCCATCCGCTCCCACCCCAAACCTTCTGTCGCAGAGTTTCTCAATTTGATCCACGGTAAAAGGAGCCTTGCCATCCCGGTTGTCGACCAGGATGAAATCGTTGCCCGTGGCTTGGTATTTATAAAAGTGAAACTTCATTACTTCACGTCTTCGTAATCAACATAATCTCCGCCTTTGAAATTACTCGGCTTTTTGCCCTTACGGGGAGGGGTGTCAACATGAATTTTTCCGTCGGGTGGCCTGCGCTGGTGAGGTCGGAATTGCTGTGAAGACGCACTGGAACGGAAGAGAAAGCCTCCTATTTTTGAAAGGATGTATAGCGAAAGGGCAAGAATCAGAAGGAACTTCAACATAGCAGCAGTATAACCGAATTACAAAGGTATAAGTTTTACCCAATTTGGGGGAATTCCAGCCTGGTTGGGCTTATCCTGTTTATAGACGATCCAGTCGGGGTTCTAGTGTTTGGGGGCCGGTGGATGGCGCTTAAATCGAATAAACTATAAAAAAAGGAATGTCATACCGGGCACGCGTAAGATATTCTATGAAAGATAAGTGATGCCTGACCCGGTATCCCGGGAAGGTCGCACAATCGCATTTCATAGCTTCTTCTCCACCTTGATTGCTACTGGATACCGGGTCAAATTTCATTTATCACTCCGTAGGCCATCTTACACGTGCCCGGTATGACATTTCATAGTAGGGGTAATATAAATACTAACCCAAGTAAAGTAATTTGATTAGACCGAAAATCTCAAATCTACCAATCACTTTGCCTACTGCCATTGCCTACTGCCTACTGAATCCGGGTCAACTCTTAAAACCTGTAAGTTCAGACCCGCAACCAGTACCTGGCAACCAGCACCCAACCCTACTTACTCAAGTACAAATTCCGTTCCGCGTAAATATTCATGAAGTAATCGTCCATGAGGTCGTCGATGAAGTAAATCGCCTCTCCCGTCGATTTCATCTCAGGGCCCAATTCCTTATTCACGTCGGGAAATTTATTGAAAGAGAATACGGGTACCTTGATGGCATAGCCTTTTTTGGTTGGCCTGAAATTGAAATCTTTTACTTTCTTCTCGCCAAGCATCACTTTGGTAGCATAGTTTACATACGGCTCATCATATGCTTTGCAGATGAACGGGACGGTTCGGGACGCCCGGGGATTGGCCTCGATGATGTACACTTTGTCGTTTTTGATAGCAAATTGAATGTTGATCAGACCAACCGTTCGTAGGGCTAACGCAATTCGCTTCGTGTAGCTTTCAATTTGTTGGATGACAAAATCCCCCAGGTTAAAGGGGGGTAACACGGCATAAGAATCACCAGAGTGAATTCCGGCGGGTTCAATGTGCTGCATGATACCGATGATGTAAACATCTTCACCGTCACAGATCGCATCGGCCTCCGCCTCGATGGCGCCATCCAGAAAATGATCGAGGAGGACCTTGTTTTCAGGAAGGTGTTTCCAGATGTCAAGAATGTGCGATTCCAGTTCATGCTCGTTGATCACAATTTTCATGCTCTGACCGCCCAGGACATAGGAAGGGCGGACGAGCAAAGGAAACCCGATCGTCTTGGATACTTCAATCGCCTCGTCTGCATTGGTGGCGACACCAAATTCAGGATAAGGAATATTCAATTCTTTTAACAAGGTCGAAAAACTACCGCGGTCTTCGGCAAGATCAAGAGCCTCATAGGAGGTCCCCATGATCTTGACTCCGTACTTTTGCAATTTCTCCGCCAGCTTCAGCGCTGTTTGGCCCCCGAGCTGCACGATCACCCCTACCGGCTTTTCATGTTGAATAATATCCCAAAGGTGTTCCCAGAATACCGGCTCAAAATAAAGCTTATCGGCTATATCAAAGTCTGTGGACACGGTTTCCGGATTACAGTTGATCATGATCGTCTCGAAGCCGCATTCCTTGGCGGCCAAAACGCCATGGACACAAGAGTAGTCGAATTCGATTCCCTGCCCGATCCGGTTGGGGCCTGAGCCCAGGACAATTACTTTCTTTTTGGTAGAAACAACAGATTCGTTCTCCGTATCAAACGTGGAATAGTAATAAGGTGTCTTTGCTTCGAACTCGGCTGCACAGGTATCCACCAACTTGTAGACACGGTTGATGCCCATCTCCCGCCGCTTCTTATGCACTTCACTTTCCAGGCATCCCAACAAGTGGGCAATCTGGCGGTCGGCATACCCTTTTTCCTTGGCCTGCCGCATCAACGGCAAGGGAATGGTCCCGATCTCGAATTTCTCAATTTCCTTTTCTACTTCGATCAGCTCCTCGATCTGGCCCAAAAACCATTTATCTATTTTAGTCAGTTTCTGTATGGTCTTCATAGAGATGCCCAATTTCATGGCATCATAAATATGGAAGAGCCGGTTCCAGGACGGGTGCTCAAGACTGTATAACAATTCGTTTTGCTTGGTGAGCTCCTTCCCATCGGCGCCCAATCCGTTTCTGCGAATTTCAAGCGATTGACAGGCTTTTTGCAGCGCCTCCTGGAAATTTCGTCCAATGCCCATCGCTTCCCCCACCGATTTCATCTGAAGGCCTAATTTGCGGTCAGCACCCTGGAACTTATCGAAATTCCAGCGCGGAATTTTGACCACAACATAATCCAATGCCGGTTCAAAGTATGCCGTTGTCGTTCCGGTGATGGCATTCTTCAATTCGTCCAGGTTATATCCGATGGCCAGCTTGGCTGCAATTTTTGCGATCGGATACCCCGTGGCCTTGGAAGCAAGAGCCGACGACCTCGATACACGAGGGTTGATTTCGATCCCTACAATGTCATCCGTTTCCGGGTTCACGGCAAACTGTACGTTACATCCGCCGGCAAATTTGCCAATGCCATTCATCATCCTAATGGCCAGGTCACGCATGTTTTGATAAACCGTATCGGGTAATGTCATCGCCGGGGCTACAGTAATCGAGTCACCGGTGTGGATGCCCATGGGATCAAAATTCTCAATGGAACAAATGATGATGACATTGCCTATGCCATCCCGCAGCAATTCCAACTCAAATTCTTTCCAGCCCATGATGCTCTGCTCCACAAGTACTTCGTGGATCGGCGAGGCGTGAAGGCCACGGTTAAGCGCCGCGTCGAAGTCCTCCGCTTTTTCTACAAACCCACCCCCGGTTCCTCCTAAGGTGTAGGAAGGCCGGATGACCAGTGGAAAGCCAATGTCCTGGGCGATTTCTTTTCCCTGCAAAAACGAACTGGCTGTGGCCCCGTTGCAAACTCCTACGCCCAGTTCATGCATTTTCAATCTGAATTTTTCACGGTCCTCGGTAGTCTCAATAGCAAGAATATCGACACCGATGATTTTTACCCCATAATGTTCCCAGATGCCTGCCTTGTCGCAATCAATACAAAGATTTAAGGCCGTTTGACCGCCCATGGTGGGCAACACGGCATCGATGTGGTGTTTTTCCAGGATTTCGCGGATGTATTTCTTTTCCAGCGGCTTCAGGTACACATGGTCAGCCGTCATCTTGTCCGTCATGATGGTGGCCGGATTGGAATTGATCAGGATCACCTCAATGCCTTCCTCGCGCAGGGAGCGCGCAGCCTGAGAGCCGGCATAGTCAAATTCGCAAGCCTGGCCAATAATGATCGGGCCGCTGCCGATAATCAGAACCGAGCGTATACTTCTGTCTCTGGGCATGTGTGAGGAAGGATTAGTGGAATCGGGAACAAAAATAGACACTGATGACCTCTGATTCAAATGAAAATTTTAACCGCGCGAGGCGGACCACCGACACATCGGGGCAGGGCTGGGAATAATTTGCCTATTGTGATTTCACTACTTTTCTAATCAAGACCCTTTCGCCGACTTTTATTTTAACCACATACATTCCATCAACGAGGTTTCTTACCGGAATCTCTCTGGAGATCCGATCACTTCCGATTTGAAATTCCTCCTCGAAAAGGGATTGTCCCAGCATGTTGATCAGCTCGAGTTTCACGGAGGCTCCGCCTTTTTCGCTCAATTCAATCATTAATGGTTCACGGTGGAACGGGTTGGGGTAAATTGCGATTGGCTCACGGTCGCCCTCCAATCCGGTGATGATCGAGATCGGGTTGGAGATGGTACTCTGGCATCCATTACTGGCGGTGACGGTTAAGCTCACTGTATCGGCGCTTATTTTTTTGTATGTGTGTGTTGGATTTTGGTCCGAGCTGCTCCCGCCGTCACCAAATTGCCAATACCAGGCCATGGCGCCTGTACTCTGATCTACGAATGATTGGGGTGAGAAGACTTTCATTTCGGCAGGGGTCGCGAATTTGGCCACCGGACTGGGATTGACCGTAATGGTGACAGGAGAGGAACTGGATTCACACGACAACGCATTGAATTTCACCGTAACGCTATAATCCCCGACCGTACTCACCTGAATCGTTTTTGTAGTCTCTCCCGTACTCCATAGGTAGGAATCCGAAAGGGTTGCCGAGAGGGTGACGGATTGCCCGTCACAAAGTGTGGTCGAGCCTGAGGTTGTTATCCCCGGATTGGCCTTCAAAATAACAGCGGCGGGGGTCCGCACACTTTCATAGGAACTGTCTGCATTTGATACATAAAAAGTGGTGTCGGAAGTAAGCGCCGGCGTCGTGAACTGACTTCCGGTAAAAAAAGAATTTCCTCCCGTGAATGCTTTGTACCACTTCAATTTCGTTGCCCCCGAAGCAAGGATAGTAGCGGGGGACTGATAACATATTTTCACGCTATCGACCGTTGGCTGAGGGGCCTTTAAGGTAAAGTTATAAATGGAGTCGGCATAGGCTGAAGAGGCTTTCAACTCGTCAAAATTGACTGCCGCATGAAGGGCAAAAGCCAGGGTCAATTCCTGACCGGCTCCCAGGGTGTATGGCCCGGACGAGACAACATGGCTCACATCCGTTCCGCCACTAGTCGATAACCCGGCCGTCAACCGTTGTGTGGAGAGGGACGTAAATTTTTCAACATCGGTAAAGCCATCGTATAAACCGAAAGGATTGCCCGAAATGGCCTGGTCATTTTCAATGGCATAATAGTGTGCAGGGCCGGTCAACAATTGAATTCCGGCATAGGGTTTCGCTGCGGTCTGTGCCGGATATACATAACCCAGTTTTTCGGCATCGTACCAGTTCGCCGCGTCGTTGCTGGCGGTAATATCCCAATCGGCAAATATCCCAAAATGAAAATTGTTGATGGGCTGGGTTGTTGGGTTTCTGATCTTGTATTCAAGGATAACAAATTTATCGTAGAGAGAATCTTTCCACACCAGGCTTCTATAGCGGACGACAACAGCCTGTTGTGCCGCCACGAGGGAGTTTGAAAATTCTCCGAATATTTCAGAGTAAGAACGATCCCCGGGGAAAATCTGTTTGATTTTTACCGTCTCAACGAAATCCTGATCAAACGTCGTATTGATGCCCCGCACATTGTTATACAAAGAAGTCGATGACGTACCCATGATCAGGCCCATCTCAAACAGTAAAGACTGCTCGTTAAAAATAAAACCGACGCCTTGCTTGCTGTTATCCGAGTCCTGATAGCCGATCCGGCCAATGGCGCTAACAGTAGTATTGATGAGGTTTGAATTCACATCAATAAAGGAAGGATTGACCAGGAGGAAAATGAGTTGATCATCCGAATAAATTCCATCACTGTAATGGATGAGCAAATTAACGGTCGTATTCTCAGGTGCATTCGCTTTGATGCTCAATTCAAATGGCGTCAGCGTATTGGTAATGGTGGCATTGCTGGCAATAATACCGGGATTCACCGTGCTTTTTGTGATGGTAACATAAGGCGATGTGGCAGAGATGGAAACCTGAACTCCGCTGGAAGTCGGTTTCAGGTAATTGGTAAACGAGAAAGTAAGAAAGCCATTTTGCCCCGGTACCACGGCGAGTCCATTTTCATTGACAAGCCTGGGATGAGATGCCCGCACCGATGGCAAATCCAATGTAAGGGCGCGTTGAATATCCAGCCGGCCGTTGCCAAGCTGATGGAGAAGATTGGGATTCGCGGCGTACAGGGCCTGATTGTCAGCACTCACCCGCAGTTGCTCCGACACCTGAACAGGGGTGAATGACGGGTTCGCCGCCCACACCAATGCCGCCGCCCCGGCAGCAATGGGTGACGAAAAGGAAGTGCCGCTTACGGTAGAGTAGACATTATTAAAACTAGTCGTAAAAATGTTTACCCCCGGCGCTGAAATATCCACGGTGTTCCCAAACGTACTAAACGATGCCACAACGTCTTTTGAATCGGTGGCGGCCACCGATAGGACATTATCATAAGCGGCCGGGTAGCTTGGGACACTATTGCCTGTATTCCCTGCTGCCGCGACCACCAGACACCCCAGGTCAAGGGTTACATGATTAATGATATCCTGAACGATTTGGCTTTGCGAAGGCCCGCCCCAGGAGCAGTTGATGATCTTTATTCCTTGATTCGCCGCATACAAGACGCCGCTATATCCCAGATAAATACTGCCGTTCGTTGTCTTTTGGTTGTCGGCCGAATGCTTGGTAAACATCAATTTTGTTTTGAAACCCACACCGGCAATGCCCACCCCGTTATTGGCACGGGCACTGGCACACCCTGCCACCATCGTGCCATGACTTATGTCGCCCCCCGAATGAATGGAGGGATCGTTATCCCCTTTGAAATCCGGATTATTAATGTTTAATGTATCCGATCCGACAAAGTCCCAGCCACGATCATTGTCAATAAACCCATCGTTATCGTCATCGAGTCCGTTGTTGGGAATCTCTTTGGTATTAACATAAAGGTTATCCACTAGGTCCGGGTGGTCCATGTCACCGCCGGAGTCGACGATGGCAATGGTAATATCTTGGCTACCCTGGGTAATGTCCCAGGCCTCGATGGCCTTGATCGTTTTCAGGTAGTATTGACTGGTCACAGAAGGATCATTGGGATTAAAATCCATCTGATAGGCATACTCCGGCTCGATGATCTCAAAGTACCCGGTCCCGTAAAGCTGATTAATGAAATCCTCTATGCCCACGGTGGGGTCAAACTGGATAGCAAAATACCGCGAAATGTCAACGGAAGGTTGGGCGGCAACGGGCCCTCGCCAGGCCGCTCCTTTTCTGGCCAGCGCCGGTTTTACCAGCGGAGCGATGGATTTGATCGCGCTGTTTTTTGCCCGTCCCGCCGGACTTTGTAAGATTTCCTGCCGGAAGTCGCTCTTTGCCTTTACTAAAACCCTTCCGGGCATGTACCGCGCGTTGGCTGGCAACTTGAATGCAGCGTGATTATTTTTTTGACTGACCGCATCCATTGCGATCATCACCAGCAATAAAAGGATAAGACCCGGCCTCATCTTCCTGAACACATTAGATTCTCGCAAGATACAAAGAAGTAAGAAGTAAGAAGTAAGGAGCAAGAATAGAATGGTGAAGGATGAATTTAGGTATACCTAAGCAACATGAGCGGAGGCCTCCTAACAGAATTTAGAATTCAGGATGAAACCTCAAGAAATTAGGGTTGAGCATTCTTACTTCCTACTCCTTGTTTCTTCCCTTCTGCCCCATCCAGCACCTGCTGCCAGACCCTGCGAAAATTATCTCCGCATATTTTTTCGATGTCTTTTTCAGTGTATCCGCGTTTGAGCAAAACATAAATAAGGTTCGGATACATGGAGACATCACTGAGCCCGGCGGGCAAGGATCCGTCGACGCCGTCAAAGTCAGATCCAAGACCAACGTGATCAATCCCAATGAGATTTACCACGTGGTCGATGTGGTCTGCCACAACGGCAATATCGACGGGGGGTGAGTGATTTTCTTTTTCCAATTGACTCACAAGCGATCGGGCCAGGGAATCGGAGTAAGGCATTTTTTTCTCCGCGATGAGTAGGCGAGCCTTTTTCCTGTTTTCCTGATTCCAATTCGCAACGGTTGAATCGAGGAATGCTTTATAAAAATTAATAAGAACGACACCGCCATTCTTCCCCAATGCCTGAATCATGTCGTCCGTCATATCGCGCCGGACAGAGGGAGCAAAATACCGGCAGGAAGAATGGGAAGCGATACAGGGGACCTTGCTTACTTTCATTACCTGATAAAATGTACTATCGTCCACATGGGAAATATCAACCATGATGCCGACCCGGTTCATTTCCTTTATAACCTCACGGCCAAATGGGCTCAGCCCGTTCCAGGTATGGGTGGTGTCTCCGGAAGAATCACAAATGAGATTGTCTTTGCTGTGGGTAAGGGTGATGTATCGAATCCCGCGGTCGTAGAAGTATTGAATATTCTTCAACTCTTTTCCAATCGGCGCCCCGTTCTCCATGCCCATGGGAAGCGAAATTTTTCCGGCTGCAAAATTGGTCTTTATCTGATCGGGTGAATTGGCCAGTGCAAATTTGTCTGGCAGGCTGCTGGCTATTCCGCGCACCATGTTGATCAATGTATCAGCAAAAGCTTTCCCGTTGTCCTTCTTTTTCTGATAGGCTGCCGGAATGTAAATCGACATAAAAGGAGCGTAAAGACCTCCCCGGATGGCTCGCTCATAATCGAATTCACCTTTTTTCGTATGGAGTAATGTATCGTTGTCTTTGCCAGGGTGAAAATTCTTTTCGTATAGCACGGTCGGCAGATCAACGTGTCCATCGATGATCCCGTACCGATGTGCTAACGTATCCGCGCGTTTCCGTACTGCTTCATCGGACGTGTTGTCTACCGCCTGCTTTTCCCGGCAGGAGAAGTGAAAGACAAGCAGGGCCATGAAGATAAATGGCTGAAACGTGCTTTTGGTGGATAACCATTTCATGGCTTTGGAATATATTTGCCGAAAGTTAGAGGATCGAGACCGCTATGCAAATTCTCTCTGAAGTGCCCGAGTACACCCGTTCACAACTTGCCTTGCGCAACGGTCAGGATAAAAAGGAAATATGGATTGCTTTTATGGGTTTGATTTACGAAGTAACGAACTCCCGCTTGTGGTACAACGGCAAGCACTATGAGCACTGGGCGGGCCAGGACCTGACCAATGAACTACCCGACGCTCCTCACAATGAAAAAGTGTTTGAAAAATTTAAAGTCATTGGAAAGTTGATCCCCTGATTCGCTGATTCAAAGAAAAGTCGTAAATCGTACTCCCATCAATCGCATACCAAATGATCTTAATCGCGGATAGCGGAGGCTCCAAGATGGATTGGAGAATGCTGAACCAGGACGGTACCATTGGGCAGGCATATTGCGCCGGATTCAATCCTTACTATCAACCTGTTTCGGATTTGAGAAAAAATATTGAAGCCGTTGTTCTCCCCGTAATACGTGAGCCGGTAACAAAAATATTTTACTACGGTGCCGGTCTGTCATCGGATAAAAACAGGGAAACGATCCAGTCTGCCTTTGCCTCTTATTTTGCCGATGCAAAAATTGAAGTCGGCTGGGACTTGCTGGCCGCCGCCCGGGCCTTGTGCGGGAATGAACCCGGTATTGCCTGTATCCTGGGGACCGGCTCCAACTCCTGCCTTTACGATGGGAAGAACATCATTGGCAACGTCGCCAACCTGGGATGGATTTTGGCCGACGAGGCGTCGGGCACCGACATGGGGAAACGGTTGATCTTTGATTACTTTCGCAAAGAAATGCCGAAGACACTGGCGGCTCAATTTCACAATCGGTTTCCCTTCAGTGTGGAAGAAGTCCTGGAGAAGGTCTATCAAGGCGAAAAGCCAAGCGCCTTCCTGGCCAGCTTTTCAAAATTTATTTTTCAGCATTTGAAAGAGCCCTATTGTTACCAACTGGTGTACCGTTGCTTTGCCGACTTTTATGAAAACAACGTGATGAAATACGAGAATTATGCAACGCTGAAAGTCCATTTTACCGGGTCTATTGCATTCTACTTCAGCGACGTACTGCGGCAGGTAGCCAATGACAAGGGGATTATCGTTAAGAATATTCTCGAAGGACCAATCGCCGGGCTGGCCTTGTATCATAAAAAGGATTTGAACTAAATATAGCCACCGCATGAGCGTCACGGAATCTTCATCCTCTTACCATCATCTGGAAAAGATGAGTATTCACGAATTGTTGACCGGGATCAACCGGGAAGACAAGACCGTGCCGGACGCCATTGAAAAAATAATTCCGAAAATAGAAGTGTTGGTGCAACGGATTGAGGAGCGGATGAAGAGCGGAGGACGCCTTTTTTATATTGGAGCCGGTACGAGTGGGCGGCTGGGTATAGTCGATGCCTCTGAAATACCCCCCACCTACGGTTTGCCCGAAGGAAAAGTAGTTGGATTGATTGCCGGGGGCGATATCGCCATTCGTCATTCGGTCGAACACGCCGAAGATGATTTTAACCAAGCCTGGAAGGATCTGCTCGAACACGGGATTAATAGACAGGATGTCCTGATCGGCATTGCTGCTTCGGGGCGTACTCCTTATGTCCTCGGTGGCGTGAATGATGCCAGAAAACACGGTGTCCTTACCGGTTGCATTACGTGCAACGAAGGAAGTGAGTTGGCGAAGCGTGTCGACCACCCTATCGAAGTGGTCGTAGGGCCCGAGTTCGTTACCGGGAGCACCCGGATGAAGTCGGGGACAGCCCAAAAGCTCGTACTCAACATGATTTCCACCGCGGTCATGATCCGGCTCGGGCATGTCAAGGGAAACAAAATGGTCGACATGGCACTGTCCAACAGCAAACTGATCGATCGCGGGACCCGGTTCATCATGGACGAACTGAAGGTGGGAAGGGAAGAGGCGGAGGGGTTATTGAAAAAATATGGAACGGTGCGGGGTGCGATTGAACAAAAGACGGAAAGACCCTAACTCAAAGAAGACTCAACTGAACGTTTTCCACAGCCGCATCCAGTGGAACAAAATATTTTCGTTTGGAATTGATCTCCTGGCAGAGGACGCGGGTGCGCTTGGTTTCTCCCTTCTTAAACCACCGGCCCCGTATTCCAAAAATGCTTCCTTCGGGGATATCGCCAAGAAAAGTCTGCTTGTTTGCATGAGGGTCATATAGGCGGAGAACCCGCACCAATTCAGGATCGGAGAAGGTAGAGGCCCGGGGATCGGCCATATGGCTCCGGAGCGCGACGAGCAGATCGGCTGGAAAGATCAATTCATTCAGGATGGGTTCAGTCATTTGGCGAAATGTCATTTTCCATTCCTGTCCATGACCTTCCACCCGGTTCCCGAATTGACGGTGGACCACCAGGTGAGCGACTTCGTGAATGTACGTCAGCAGAAACAAATAGGGGTGCAGGTCCCGGTTGATCGTGATCCTCGGGGTACGACCAGGATGGCAGGTAAAATCGCCCACTTTTGTATGGCGACTCTTCCTCAGCTTGAAATCAAACGGTTGCGCTGTCCACAAACCAAGGCAATAGTCTATTGCTCCTGCCGGAAGGTGTTGCAAAAGGAGCGACCGGATTTTATGTGAATCCATGTAAAAAGAAAAAAGGCTTTATCTCTAAAGCCTTCCCGGGAAAACAATCTTTTTAGAGATTGATTACTTTGCCTTTACAGTGTCAACAAGCGTATTCACTGCGCTGTCGATTTTAGCGGCAGCCGAGTCGATTTTAGAGGCAGTGGAATCCATGTGTTCAGCGGCTTGTTCTGTCTTCTTGCTGCCACATGCTACCATTGCTACTGCAAAACCGCACACGATCATTGATGCGATAATTTTTTTCATAGTTTACAGGTTTTAAAATTTGCTGCAAATATACACGTAAAGGTCGATTTTAAAGTAGGACGTAAGAAAATTTTATATAATGTCTGAAATCAGGTCTTTATACTGCCTATCCTACCGGTCATTAGGGTACTTTTTTTAAATGAATAGTCGCAAAATCACTTCTTCCGGAAGAATAGCCGGACGGGCACTCCCTCGAAGTCAAAGTTCGCCCGAAGTTTATTCTCCAGGAACCGGATGTAAGACTCCTGGATGTACTGAGGCAGGTTACAAAAGAATGCAAACGATGGCGTCCGGGCTGCTACCTGTGTGATATACTTGATCTGGATATGCTTCCCTTTTATGGCCGGCGGCGGATAATGGACGATTTCAGGGAGCAAGGCATCATTGAGCTGGGAAGTCGGTACTTTCTTGTTTTTGTTATTATAGACTTTTACTGCCATTTCGACGGCCTGAAAGATCCGCTGTTTATTGAGCACGGAGACAAAAATGAAAGGAACATAATCGATAGGTGCCAGTTTCTCCAGCATCTCCTTTTTATACTTATCGGCCGTTTTGGTATCTTTTTCGATCAAATCCCATTTATTCACCATGATCACCATGCCCTTCCCCTGCTTTTGTGCAAGGCTGATGATGTTTACATCCTGCGATTCGAGGCCTCGCTGGGCGTCGATGACGATCATACACACATCACTTTCTTCCAACGCCCGCAATGACCGAAGCACCGAATAAAATTCAATGTCGTGCGTGACCTTGCTTTTTTTACGGATACCTGCCGTGTCAATTAAAATGAAATCCTTGCCATACATCTTGTAGTGAGAGTGAATGGCATCGCGGGTAGTACCTGCCTCATCCGTGACAATGCTCCGCTCCGTGCCCAATAAAACATTTAGGAAGGAGGACTTGCCAACATTGGGCCTGCCGAGAATGGCAATTTTGGGAATTCCTGCGTCGGGATCTTCAACGCCTTCCGTGCCGAAGGTCTTGATCAGGTCATCCAAAAGTTCTCCTGAACCTCCGCCATTTTCAGCCGAGATGGGATACACTTCGCCCATGCCCAGCTCATAAAATTCGCTTGCCAATTGTGATTTTTCAGGGGTGTCTGCTTTGTTTGCCGCAATAAAAACCGGCTTCTTCGAACGACGGATAATGTTGGCGAATTCCTTATCATACCCTGTCAGTCCGTCGCGGCAATCAAGCATAAAAATAACGGCGGTGCATTCTTCGAGCGCCATCTCTACCTGCTTGCGAATTTCGGATTCAAACTTATCCTCCGAGCCGGTAACATAGCCCCCCGTGTCGATGACCGTAAAATACTTGCCGCTCCATTCTGAATAACCATAATGACGATCGCGCGTTACGCCGGGCTCATCGTCCATAATCGCCTGGCGCTGCTCTACCAACCGGTTAAAAAAGGTCGACTTCCCCACATTGGGTCTCCCCACAATCGCCACAATATTTGACATGAGTTACTGATCTCTGATTTTTTGCAAAAGTAGGCATTTGCTTCTCCCCGGAGTAATCCAGTGGCAGATATAGTGCGATGTGTTTCACGCAAAGGCCGCAAAGGAAAGCGCAACGTGCGCAAAGCTGGACGGGCAATGAAATAGTTTGCGCTCTTTGCGTCCTTAGCTTTGCGCCCTTTGCGTGAACCCGCTTTTAGTCAAGGTACCCGAACTGCTTCAACTTCTGTTTTTGTTTTCTCCAATTGTCCGATACCTTAACCCGGGTTTCTAAAAATATTTTTTTGGCAAAGAATTTCTCCAGATCGATACGGGCCTCCGTTCCTACTTTCTTCAGAGAACCTCCCCCTTTGCCAATCAAGATACCTTTCTGCGATTCCCGCTCTACATAAATAACGGCGCGGATCCGGATGATCGTTTCTTCGTCTTTAAAGGATTCGATGCCCACTTCGACGCTATAGGGTATTTCCTGCTCATAATTCAGGAGAATTTTTTCGCGGATTATTTCTGAAGCAAAGAACCGCTCCGAACGATCCGTAAGATCATCTTTGGGATAGTAGCCGGGATGTTCCGGCAGCAGGTCCTTGATGGCCGTCAGTACGCGATCTACATTTTCTCCGGTGAGCGCCGAAACAGGAATAATTTGTTTGGGATTCAACAGCTCCTTCCAATACCGGACCTTCTCCTCCACGACCGGCCCCCTGGCCTTGTCTGTTTTATTGATCAGCAACAAGATCGGAGTGGAAAGGACCTTAAAGCGCGCGAACAGCTCTTCATCGTATTTCTCCCCTGCTTCCACCACCAACAAAATCAAATCAGCGTCTTCCAGGGAGACTTTGACATACGTCATCATCGCCTGCTGCAGTTCGTATTTGGGCTCAAGGATTCCCGGCGTGTCGGAATAGACAATCTGAAAATCTTCTCCATTCAGAATTCCCATGATCCGGTGACGGGTAGTCTGCGCCTTGGCGGTAATGATGGAAAGGTTTTCGCCCACCAGTTTATTCATCAAAGTCGACTTGCCCACATTGGGTTTACCGACAATACTGACAAAACCGGCTTTATGGGGAGGACTCATTCTTTACTTCTGACCAAGTGTCAAGGTACGACCTAAACCTTTTGCCACAAAGGCACGAAGACACAAAGAATTTATTTAGTCTGGGCAAGGTTAGATTATTGACTACAACATTCGAAGAAAATTATAAACATCGTTGCAAAGTAAATACCAAAAAGCCTTAGTGTCTTTGTGCCTTCGTGGGAAATTGAGCCATTACGGAATATCAAAAAACGAATGCGTTTCACACCCAAACTGGTCGATCCTGTCAATGATCCTCCGAAGATTTCTGTCACCGATGTCTTTTCTTCCTTTCGTACGATACTGTTTTTGAACGTGTTTTAATTTGAAAGCCGTGAGGAATAGGGCATAGTTGTGATCATCGTTAAACTGATGGTGGCTCATGATATAATCAATTTTTCCGCTCTCCATCCAGAGCAGCCACCGGGCCAACTTAGCGTTCGACTCAATTTGTTCTGTGGTCAAATCAGTCACATTCCCCCGGTCCGTTACATTTTCAATCCCAATGGCTATCGGATTTCCGTCCTGGTGTCTCTTCACCCACCATTTATGATTGTCGCGGTCATATGAAATCCGCGATTCATCGGAAGAGACCGGCGGACTCAAACAAATAACATCCCCTTTTTTTTCGATGATGAAGTGCGCCCCATTGGGAAGGTTGCCCGCTTTGCAGAGATTGCCCCACTCTTCCGGAATCCGATCATTTAAAAAGGAAGAAACCTCCAAACTGGTTCTGAGGTCTCCATCCCCCATCGCATGAAAAACGATTACACGGGGATGGAGCCACGGAGAATCCAGACCGTAATTGGAACGAACAAAATCCGTTGTCAGCGCTCTCATCTTCTGATCAATCGGGATCGCCATTTCGACAATTTTCATTTTCTCACGAACTCCATCGGGATTGATCCACTCCACCATTTTTATTGTTTTGCGTTCTACCAGGTCATCAAATGAAATAACGTGGGTCAGAGCGGGGTATTTTTGTTGAGCAATCAGGGAATTATTTTGCATGCTGATAAAGATGAATATCCAGAGCGTTTTGGCTGTTCGGATAGTAGCCACGAAGACACGAAGGCACGAAGGCAAAAAAATCTTAATGCCTTCGTGCAAGGATAGTTTTTGGGTCATGTCATTATTGGATTTGGTAATCAGTAATCGGTATGAATGACCCTATAGCCAAGTGTCCACCACCGATTACCGATCACTGATCACCGATCATGGAAGGGTGTAACAATATAGGGTACAATCCGGCATTAATGGAGCGTTGAGGATAAAATTCTACGATTCCATTCTCCAGCCTCACCCTTTCACGCAATGGAGTCGCTGCTATTCACCTCAGGGAGGCACAATAAATGATATACTACGTGGATGGTCGTCAGATCATTCACTAACCTCCTATGAATCAAAATGATTAAAAATTATATTCTTACCGCTTTGATTTTAACAGGTATTCGGGCACCCCTTCCGGCGCAAGTGGCAGCGGAAACCGAAGTGATGTTTTCGGTTAATGCTCCCAAAAACATTCCGGCCGGGAGCACGGCAAACGAAGCATACCCTGTGCGCAATTGTGTATTCTTCAACCTGGAGTCAACGGAGATACCCTCGCGCTATGTGTTGCTCAGTAAAGAGCAGGTGAAATATTTCAATGAAGACGAACTCGTTGTGACCACTTCTAAAAACCAATCGGGGCGTTCCGGACAGGAGAGGATTGTCTATTATAATGTTCTCAACATCCTGGGTGACCGCATGGAAAGAAATCCTGCGACCACCATCACGTTGATCGGATCATCGGAGAAGAGCAGGGAAGATGGTTGGGCCATGGCCAGACCGGTCAAGGGCTACCTGGTGGGCGTATTTGGAATTGAAGCAACCCGGATCAGTATAGCAGGGCGTTACAAACCCAAAGTTCCATCGAAGCCGCCGGTTGACCCACACGAACGGCTCCTACAAGAGGAAAATCGCAACGTGTCCATCGAGAGCAGCTCACCGGTCCTGCTAACGGCCTTCCGCAGTAATCCGGATGCCCGGTTGAATCCATTGGGAACTGTTGCCCGGCCGGAAGCACCGCTGGACAGTTATGTTTCTTTCGATGTGAAGGGAGGGAAAGGAGTGATTTCATCATGGTCCATGGAAATCAGAGATGAAAAAGGAAGAGTACAGTATTTTGGTCCGTATGCGCAAGCGACGGCCCGTATTCCCGGAAATTCCATTTTGGGTACCCGCCCCGAAGGCCAGTACACGGCGACGATGATCGCTCGCACGAAAAGGGGCAAGACGGTGAGGAAAGAGACTTCCATGCACATTGTCCGTTGGTCCCCACCCAAAAACGAGCATGGCATGAGGTTCAGCGTACTCTTTGAACTAAATGAATGGAAGGCCATCCCTTTGTATGAAAAATACCTCACCGACATCGTAATCCCGAAAATCCCTAAAGGAGGAACGGTTGTTATTCATGGCTATCCCGATACTACCGGAGATGAAGCCCGTAACCAAAAATTGTCGCTGGCCCGGGCAAACGATGTCGTGACCATTATTGAAAATGGCCTCCTGAAGGCGGACCGGAGTGATGTTACGTTTGAAGTATTCGCATTCGGTGACGACCAAAACTTCTCCCCTCCGGAGAACAAGTTTCCCGAGGAACGCTTCAACAACCGGTCGGCCATCATTGACGTCGTTCCGCGTTAATGTTTCCCGCAGATCTCGCAGATTTACGCAGAAAGCAGGGCACGCCGTCGCTAAAGCTTCGACGTAGGAGGTTACCCGTAGCCAGAAAAGATTTTTGCTGAGCAAGTCTGCGTAAATCTGGGAGATCTGCGGGAAATAATTTCAGTGCTATTGGTCTGCAATCAACGGCGAAACAAAATCGACGCCAAACATCCCCTTCAACTCTTCCCACCGAAGGGGTTTTTCCAGGATCCGGAAAGAGTCGCTTGATGTTTTTGGAATATTTAAAGCACTGATCAGATTCAATTGTGTGAGGGGATAATTCGTCAGAATGAATTCCGTTTGGCCCCACCCCAATCCATCGGGTAAGTTATTGTCAAGAAAGATAACGTCGGGCAGTTCTTCCTTCAGCATGCGCATTCCCTCAATAAGGGTAAGTGCCACGTAAACCTCAAAATTTCGGGGTGTGAAGAAACTCTTCATCAGAAAGCCAAAGTCCTCCTCGTCGTCAATAACCAGTATTTTCTTTTTTTTCATGACTGTATTCATATCCTATATGTAAAAACCTTGCCAGTGGAATTGCGCCTTATTTTGAGTCCGACCCGCCTCCACTGCTCAAAAACCGTAGAACCGGGCATTATTTGTGTACTATTTTACTCATGGCCCTTGCACCGTTTTCCTTGCTCAGGGTTGCCTGTTGCTTGATCCTTACTCTTACTTTATGCGCCACCCTGTCATCCGCCAGGTGGATCGCCCCGTCTTCCTGCTCCACCCCATCCACGGTAATGTACCCCTCCTCATCGATCCGGGCCTGGGTTACCTCTATCGAATAGGGGGTTTGCTTATAGCGGTAGGAAATGGTGAATGTTTTCCAGTCTTCGGGTACACAGGGCTCAATCCGTAACCGATCTCCTTCCCGCTTTAATCCAAGGAATGATTCTATAATAAGTTGGTACATCCACCCTGCAGAACCGGTGTACCACGTCCATCCGCCCCGGCCGTTGTGAGGCGATACTCCGTAAACGTCGGCAGCCATTACATACGGTTCTGCCTTATAGATCGAAATCTCCGTATCGGTTTTACCGTGGTTAATGGGATTGATCATTTTTAATAATTCCCAGGTACGCTTTTGATCGCCTAATGCGGCAAACGCCATTACCATCCAGATTGCAGCATGGGTATACTGACCGCCGTTCTCTCGCACCCCTGGTACATACCCCTTTATGTATCCGGGGTCAGAAGCGGAATGATTAAAGGGAGGCTCCAGGAGCTTGACTAAATTCTGGTTCCGATCGATCAGGTGCTGATCGACTGCCGACATGGCCGCAGCGCTCCTGCTCTTTTCCCCCGCGCCCGACAATACGGACCAACTTTGAGAGATCGAATCAATTCGGCATTCATCATTCTGAGAAGACCCCAGGGGGGAACCATCGTCAAAGAAAGCACGAATATACCAGTTGCCGTCCCATGCATTTTTGTTAATGTTCTTCTCTAACAGGTTTGCCTGGTCTTCACATTCCAATGCGAAGGCGTCGTCTTTCTGAAGAATAGCAATTTTGCTAAAGCGCTTCAGCACATCATAAAGAAAAAATCCAAGCCAAACGCTTTCTCCCCGACCCTCAATACCCACCAGGTTCATACCGTCATTCCAGTCACCCGAACCAATCAACGGCAACCCGTGTGCCCCAAAACGAAATGCATGCCGGATAGCCCGTTTGCAGTGATCATATAGATTGCCTTTAGATTCAGAAATGAGAGGAAGGTCATAATACGATTCTTCATGAGAATTTAATCTGCGCCCTTCAATAAAGGGAACAAGTTCATCCAGTATCTTTATGTCACCCGTGTTCGTGATGTACCGGCAGGTAGCAAAGGCCAACCAGATAAAATCGTCGGAACACTGCGTCCTGACCCCGCGTCCCAAGGGAGGATGCCACCAATGTTGCACATCTCCTTCGGGAAACTGCCGTGAAGCCGCCAGCAGGATCTGCTGCTGGGTGAGCTGGGGTTCGACGTGAAGCAAGGCGATAACGTCTTGAAGCTGATCGCGAAATCCAAAGGCACCCCCCGATTGGTAAAATCCGGTACGGCCCCACAGCCGGCAGGATAATACCTGGTAGATCAGCCACCCGTTTGCAAGAATATTCAACGACGGATCCGGCGTTTCAATTTGAACGGATCCGAGTGTGGTCTGCCAAAATGCACGTATTTTTTCCAACGATCGCAGTGCAGCTTCGCTCCCGCGGAAGTGACGAATCGTTCCAATCGTATTTTGAATACCTTTTCCCGTTCCCATCCGGAAAATAATTTCCCGCTCCTGACTGTTTTCCAATTCGAAAGGAACCTGTATGGCGGCGCATGGATCAAGCCCGGCACCGCTCTTACCCGATAATCGCAAGCGATGGATCGCGTCGGGATTTCGGACTGTTCCATTGCGGCCTAGAAATTCGGCGCGATCTGTTGTGTACGTATACATGGCGTCATCGACATCAAAAAACGCAACCTGGTCCTGGAATTCTGTGTTATACGGGTTCTTTGCAATCAGGGCGCCCGTATTTGAATCAAGTTCGGAAACGATATGCATGGCCGACTTGGGCCGCTGACTTCCCAACACCCATTCTACATACCCGGTTGCAGAAAGCTTGCGTACACGGCCAGACCGGTTTTGAATTTTCAAGACAACAAACTTAATGCTCGCCTCCAGGTCCACATACACCCATGCTTCCGAGACAATACCATCCTCACTGTGCTCGAAAACACTATACCCAAATCCATGTCGCGTCACGTAGGGTGACTTCCCCCGTACCGGCAATGGCATAGGCGACCAGAACTGTCCTGTTTCTTCATCCCGGAGATAGTATGTTTCTCCGCTGCTGTCGGTAACCGGGTCGTTGTCCCAGGGCGTAAGCCTGAATTCATGAGCGTTTTCCGCCCAGGTGTAAGAGGATCCGCTTTCGGATACGATCGTACCAAAATTCCGGTTGGCCATTACATTTATCCAGGGAAGTGGAGTGGAGCGCTTGCCCCCCGTGGTAATGACATATTCCCGTCCGTCAGCGCTGAAACCTCCCAGCCCGTTATAAAACTGAAGGCCTTCCGGCGTTACTACTTTGTCCCGTGATGGATGAAACGGGGAGACGGGGATAGTTGGAATACCGGGTCTTGATTTTGGACGTTTATTCACCTGGTCAACCAAATTTCCGCGCGTATCGGAAATGATTACCCGGGCTACTGTTTGAAGCAGGGTACGATCTTCGGCAGAGAGCTGGTCAGCCGATCGCACAAAAATTCCGCCTTGCTTGTTTGCAACGTTGAGGGTAAAGCCTGTCATCACCAGCCCCTGAATCTGGTCTTGCAGGAGCTGCCGGTAGCTGCTGTAGTCTTCATTTAAAATAACCAGGTCGGTCATCAGGCCCTTCAATTGCCAAAAGGCTCTGGCTTGCATCAGCTGCTTTACCAGGGTAATGTTTGACGTATCGGATATCTGTAAAAGTACGATAGGCAAGTCGCCGGAAATGGAATAACTCCACAGTGCAGACTGCCCTTTTTGATTTTTGATCAGAATATCGGGGCTTGCTCGCAGGGCCGGGTTGGAGTAAATCACGGAACTGGCCAGGCGGCTATAGAACTGCGCATCGGCTTCCGTGGCATTGATTTGTCGTAATATCACCTGGCTATGCGTCCATGACAATTCAAAGGCACGATTTCTCAGGTGACGATCCTGGTATTTGTCCAGCAAACTTTGGCTTCGTTCCCGTGTTTCAGCAATGCCTGTAATAATGTCGACCATGGCGGTTTCTTCGGCCTCCAGGATGATCCTTGATTGGATAGAAACAATCGGATCCAATACCGATCCCTGCGACCAGGAAAGCGGTTCGGAAATGGTCATGACCCTCGGTGCCGCGACGCTGTTCCCGCGACCGATGAATTTGTTCCGGTCGGTTTCATAGGAGACCTGATACGCATCCACTCCATTGACCTTCATCAGGTGAACCATCCAGGGTGGCTTCTCTTCGTTTGAACGGGGGCGTCTTGTACAAAGAATGGCTTGTTGTTGAGAAATAATTTCGGTCTGCACAAAAAGATTACTAAAGGCCGGATGGGAAGATTCTTCCGCCGCGAGAGCCAGTACGACTTCTGCGTAACTGGTGATCTCAATATCCTTTTTTGATCTCGAGTGGTTTGTAATGTGAATGCGCCGGATTTCGATGTCATCTTCAGGAGATACTATAATTTCTGTATAGGTCTCCACTTTATTGTCTTGTCTGCGGAATTCAACGCGGCCCTGAGAGAATACGGTCTCATAGCTGGACGGCGCCTTTACGGTAGGTTGGTAGGCATTGGACCAGAATTCACCGGTGTCCAGGTTTCGCAGGTAACAGAACGTGCCCCAATTGTCTGATGTGCTGTCCTCACGCCAGCGGGTGACAGCGGTATCTTTCCACCGGCTATATCCGCCGCCGGCATTGGTTACCATCACGTGATAGCGGCCATTCGACAGGAGCTGAACTTCAGGCAAAGGAGTATCCGCTGTAGTGATAATTCGTATTTCGGCATTGGGAGAAATATGGGTAATCTCTTCCTGATCTGAAGCTGCCGAATAGAATCCAGCCGTTTTGGGAACCTGCTCCTGCAGCAGCAACAGCGCAGTCTGAAATTGCAGGTCTGACTCAAATCGCTTTTGCATCGGTTGATCGAGCAACAGGTACGCCAATGAAAGCAAACTCATGGCCTGGTGATGCGCCATGAAGGTTTGAATTACAACCTGTGATTGCCCCCTTGGCATCCGGCCGAGGGTATAGTCTATTGATTCATAAAACCCATAGTCACCTTGATATCCCAGGGCCGTCAGTCTTTCCAGGTTGTGGCACGCCGCAGCAGGGTCGACCATCAGCCCGAGAACAGAGGCGTAGGGTGCAATTACTAAATCCTGACCCAGGCCCCTTTTAAAACCTAACCCGGGAACACCGAATGCCCGGTATTGATAGTTGAGACTCGCGTCGACAACATTGTAACAAGATTCTGAAATGCCCCAGGGCACACTTTGTTGTTTTCCATACTCGATCTGCCGGTTAACAACTCCTCTGAATGTTTCATCGAGAAGGGTGTTGTCGTAGGTGGGCATGACCAGCAACGGCATCAGGTATTCAAACATCGACCCGCTCCAGGAGAGAAGGACCTGCGTATTGCCGGCGGTCGTAAGCCTTCGGCCGAGTGCAAACCAGCTTTCCTGGGGCAGCTTTCCCTGGGCGATGGCAACAAATGCACTGAGCCGCGCTTCAGAGGCCAGCAGATCATAAAAACTCGAATCACGATGATGTGCGTCGACATTGTATCCAATGGCAAGAAGATGCAGGGACTTGTCATATAGAAAATCATATTCCATATCTGCAAAATCAAAACACCGGAAGGAGAGATCTTTGAGCATCGCAATTTGCTCTCTCGCCCGGACGCTCGATTCCGTGACCGCTTCTTCAAATTTTGAGAGCCACTCTGCTTCACCCGGGCTTGCGGTCAGGTGCATCTTTGTTAATTCCCCCCGTAGTTCTTTGTCCATTCCTGCTAATCCGGATAACGTAGGAATTTCGGACAACAACGGGATCCCTTTGAACTTTTCCGGGACCGGCAAAATGGTAAGCCAGGGTGCCAAAAGGGCTATTTCCTCGATGGCGGCCTGGAGTTGCTGCCCCAATTTGCTTGTCCAGTCAGGGTCGTACGGGTTGGCGTCCATAGCAATGCTCGGGAACCAGGAATGATAGAGGCTAAGAAGTCGTTCAAGAGCGTTCTTCATTTCTCCTAAATGCAGCGGGGCCTCAAGAAAGACCGCCTCGAATTCCTTTTGAATTTCAATGAAGGGATGATGTTCTGAAGGTTCTATTTCTTTTGCTACGATTCGGAGCGTATCATGAAGTCCCGACCATACCTTCTGATCCAGTACCCTTTTAGCGGGGATAGCCAACAGCCCCTGTCGTAGTGTGAGCAAGTGCCCCGCGAGGTTTCCACTGTCTACTGTAGAAATGTATTTCGGCTGCATTATTTTCAAGGATTGCGTGTCATACCAATTATAAAAGTGACCCGCATACCGTTCCAGCTTTGCCATGCTGTCCAGCGTATTCTTCGTGCGTTCAATAAGTTGCGTCGTGGTGGAATAGCCAAAGTCATGTGCCGTTAAGTTGGACAAGAGTGCCATGCCTATATTCGTAGGAGACGTGCGATGCGCTATAACAGGTGCCGGATATAGTTGAAGGTTATCCGGGGGCAACCAATTGTCTCCAGGGCCGACAAGGTTTTCGAAGAACGCCCATGTTTTCCTCGCCACCTCCCGCAGGAGCACTTTTTGTTCAGCCGTCACCTTGGTTTTCTTGGAAGGGAGGGGAAGGCTAAACCACCAGACGAGGGTAGGAGATAAAAGCCAAAGAATCAGGAAGGGAGAGGCAACGACCAATGAATCGGGTGAGAAGTTCAGGAGATACATCACGACGGCAACAAAGACCATGGGAACGATCCACATCATTACATAAACCATGAGTAGACTGGATTTCTGTGTTTCCTGGATGAAGCCGGAAGGATTCCATTCCAAAAGTCGTTTGCGGCTAATCAGAAGTCGCCAAAATGTTCTGATAATAGCGTCTGTACTGATGTACGCTTCATAGGGCAGACAGATCAACTGAAAAACAGCCTGGAGGATATTTCTATACGTAGCGCGTACCGTGTTGGCAATGTGCTGGTTCACGTCAACCTCTTTGGGTTTCTGCCATGCATTCCATAAAGAAATAATCGCAGGAGGCAGCATAACGAATGTAATGACACACAAGGTCCAGAACCAGGAAGAGGGTAAGACGGTCCAGCCCAATATCTGCAGCAGCACGAGCCCGATCGGAACTAAACTTCGCCTGAGGTTGTCCGTTATTTTCCAGCGCGATAAGGCAGCAATTGAATTTCGCTGAAGGCGCCCTTCCCCGTCGGGTACGAACGGCAAAAACCAATTTCCAATTTGCCAATCGCCCCGGATCCACCGGTGCCGGCGGATGATATCTTCACGGTAGCGCGATGGATATTCTTCGTAAAACTGGACGTCACTGGCAAATCCGCAGCGAACATAAGAACCCTCCAGTAAATCGTGACTAAGGATCCTGTTCTCAGGAAAACGCCCGCGCAGTACCTTTTCAAATGCATCGATGTCGTAAATGCCCTTGCCGATAAATGACCCTTCCTTAAATACGTCCTGGTATACATCAGAGGTAACGCGGGTGTAGGGATCAATTCCCGCATCGTTTTCGTGCATTCGTGTGTACCGTGAGCGCGTTGCGCCGTGTAGATTGATCGCAATCCTGGGTTGAATAATCCCGTACCCCTCCGTTATTCTTTTCGTTTTGCTGTCATACACCGGTTGATGCAACGGATGCGCCATTATTCCGACCAGCTTTGCGGCGGCTTCCCGGGGAAGTTGCGTATCGGAATCAAGTGTGATCACATATTTCGCCCTGGAATAAATTGTCGATTCGCCTACAATGACTGAAAACCGGTCTTGTGCTCCACCCCGAAGCAATTGGTTGAATTCGCTGAGTTTTCCACGTTTGCGTTCGTACCCCATCCAGATCTTATCCCTGGCATTCCATTGCCGGGGCCGGTGAAAAAGAAAAAAGGTATCGTTTTGTGCGCGCCCGTATTTCTGATTGAGTTCTTCAATGCGTTTTTGTACCAGGTCAATCAGGGCCTGATCTTCGGGCATGTGTTGGTGGTCCGCGTCTTTAAAGTCGGTTAAGAGTGCAAAGTGAAGTTGCGGATCGCGATTAGAAAGAAAATGGACTTCAAGATCTTCGATCAGTTTCTCCGCCTGCCGGGGGGTCACGATCATCGTCGGCACCACAACCATCGTTTGGTATTCCCCGGGAATGCCGGTGGAGAAATCCATCTTTGGAAGGGGCGATGGTTTTACCCACAAGGTGGCTAACCAATTGACCAGGGCAAAAGCAAAATGACTTGCCCCCAGCAAGGACAAGATTGTTACCGCCGCCAGCAGATAGGATTGAACGCCGTCGCTATATGCCTTTACAAACAAACCGGTTGCAACCCCGAGTGTTATCAATAGCGCCGCCACCACGTAAATCCCGTACGCATTCCGGCTCACCATTTCCCGCACGCTTTGCAAGGTGGATAATCGAATGTCAGCTAATTTCTTGGTGAGGGTAACACCTTCACCCAACAAGTAATATCCAACATGTGCTTTTCGTTTGTCAAGGTTATCTTTTATAAAACTTTCACTCGCAAGGTTGAGTGCAATCCGGGCTACCTCATTCTCTTGTATCCTACTTTGCTTGGCAATCCCCTCGACCAGGTGCCGGTAATGATCCCGTGTATAAAAATCCATGGCAGCATAAATGCCGGATTGGTCTTCCCGCAGGGTTTGTTCTACCACACTCATGGCCTCGACAAATTCACGCCAATCTGTTTTTGACAAGAACCGCAAGCTGTTGATGCTGTTGCTCATCGAAACCTGATCGGCCGTCTGCTTCTGATTTTCCGCGAGTACAAGGGAATTAATGGTAAACCCGGCTTCCGACAACTGCTGTTCAATCCAGGTGAGTACCAAGGTCAGGTTCGGACCCTTCCACTGCAGTTTGCGGGTAAGCTCGGCAACGAATGCGCTGACCAGGGGTGGCGCTGACCGGGCCATATCGGCGATCACCAACACCAGGTCCTTGGGATTTTTCTCAGCCGTTTCAATGATCAGATCAGCCCAATGATGAGCGAGGTCTGCATCGATCCTGTCTATGCCAATACTGGCTGCCACGCGCCGGAGATTTTCCAGCAAGGCCAGTCGCAACATAATGGGAATGGCCCACAATTCACCCAGGGTAAGGGGTCTTACTTTCTGATAGGCTTCAATGAACGCTGTTAATCGTTGCATATCCACATGGCCATCGCTATGGGATATGATTTGAATGGCAATATCATATACGCGGGGAAATCCAGTAGATGGACCGCTGCGAAGCTTGGGCAATCCTTTGCTGTATCCCTTGGGTAAATAGCGCTTCCCGGTGCGAATCTGTTCTTCGATCAGATAGAAGTTATCCAGCAGCCATTCGCCGGCAGGCATCACCGGTGTTTTTTCCCTTACGGCGGTTTGCAGAAGGGCCGTGGCGCGGAACAATATTTCCTCGTTCTCGGCCAGCCGTTTTAGCAATTTTTCCGGCGTCTGCTTGTTGCTTAATTGATGTGAATGTGCAAGAAGCCCGGCATGGTGCTCCATCTGCTCGATCGTGAATAGCGCTGCCCGCAAGGGAGGCTTTTCATTTACATCCTTTCGGGTGAAATCTTTTTGAAAGTATTGACGTAAAGGGGATAATAACTCACCAAGGGTGTTTGTCTTCACCTTCATAAAACTGCGCTGTTTCTTATGATTCTATAGACGTCGTGACGGCTACCTTTTTGCCTTCAATAGCCCCCAGATCCCTGAATTGCATAAAAAATCATACCATGAAGCCCCTTTCCGGGGATCATGAGGGGAGGTCAAGGGCAACCCATGCTTGTTTAGCGGGTTTTGCCAAAGGAATTCATGTTTCCAGCGAGAAATTAAAGCAGTTTTGTATGGATAATATGACGGCCTTCCCTGAAATTCCTGATGATAGAAAGGGACGCCTTCAAGCCTGCCTCCTGATTATGATCAAAAACCGTTCCCTGCTTTTTTACCTAAGGACGGTGAGGTAGGAACTAAAAAGAGTAGAAATCAATGAGCCGGTGTGTGGAGAACCTTCCGCACAGTCGTGGAATTGGCAGGAGCGTAAATTATTTTAGCGAATAAGGATTCCGGGTTTTATTTACCCTGAGATTCCCTGCGTGCAGATGAGAATTGTATTTGGTTTTTTGATTTTCCGGTTTCTTATGGTGGAATTTTGCGGCACCAAAAAAGAGCGATCCAAAAATCATACAGCCAAGGATAATTAATAAAACGATTAACAAGTCCATAGTCGTATTGGTTTGTTGACAGGAAGGAGTTCTTAAAAACCGTTCCAGCCGTTGGACCCTTTACTACATGCAATTTTGGCCCCCCGGGAGCATAAAATCGGCTTACCTGTGGAGAATTTTCCGCAAATCCACACGTTATTTATATGGAAATAAATCCACCACATCTGTGGGGGTTTCTCTACACAACCAGGTCTAAAATGGCCTGAAAACGCACAAAATTCCGGCATGCCTTTTTCATTAGTAACGGAAACAAACACTGAAAAAAATGAAAAAATTAACCAGTTTCAATTTCTATAGCGTCCTGATTTCATGGGTCGTGCTGATGTGCGGTACTTCGGTTTATGCGCAACAGCAGGAAACGTCGAATGAGACGAAGTTCACACCTAAGTTCGGTATTAAGGGTGGCGTTAACTTTGCCAATCTCTATGTTGACCACGTTCAGGATGAGCACGTGAAAATCGGCCTGAATGCCGGATTTTATGCGAAGTTGCCTGTTTTCAAGGGACTCTCTATCCAACCCGAATTACTTTATTCGAGTAAAGGTTCTAAGGATACGTATAATAACGTATTGCAGGGTTCCGGAGAATACCGGTTTAATCTGAACTACATCGAGACTCCGCTTCTCATGGTGTTTAATATTACACCCAATTTCAATCTGAACGCAGGGGCGTATGTAGCATATCTTGCTTCCGCTAATGTAAAGAACATGAACAGCGATGGTACGATCAGCGGAGTTAAAGATTTGAATGCAGATAGCTTTAACCGGTTTGATTATGGTTTCGTGGGAGGGTTAGGCATTGATATCGAGAATGTGACCCTCGGTGCGAGGTATAATTATGGAATGCAAAAAATCGGTAAACCGGGTCAATTGTCAGGAGATCTCACAAACAACTCCAAGAATAGTGTAGCCACATTATTTATCGGCTTCGCGTTCTAGTGTCCTCCTGCGTTAGCGTATAAAAACAAAAAAGGGACCCTCCTGATATTTCTCAATCCAACAGGTGAGAGAAACCGTCAGGAGGGTATCTCTATTTTTACAACGCAGGAAAGGTGATGGTAAACGTGGTTCCTTTCTCAATAAATGAGGTTACCTCTATCTCTGCCTTGTGGGATTGAAGGATAGTATGTGTCGTGGCAAGTCCAAGGCCCATTCCCTTGGGCTTGGTGGTAAAATAGGGTTCAAATAATTTGATGGTATTCTCCGGGCTTATTCCGTGTCCGTTATCTTTTATTTGAACCTTGTGAAAGGTCGGCTGCGAAGAAATGGAAATCGTCAGCTCGCCTTTGTTTTCATCCATGGCTTCAATGGCATTAACGATGATATTCAGGAAGGCTATTTTCAATTTTTCCTTATCCAGGAGGGCCTGTGCATCGGAAGGCGGGTAGGAGAAATTTAATTTTACCTTACTCAACTGGATCTGGTCGGCTGCCTTTTCAAGCGCTTCTCTCATAACGACCTGCAGGGGCACGATTTCCAGTTTCATTTTATAATACTGATTCGAATCCATCAATTCATTGATGAGATCGTTGATCCGGGTGCTGTTCCGGTCGATGACATTCAGGAACTCCTGGTTTTCAGTGCTGGTCTCACTCTTCAAATAGCCCAGGGTAAGAATGATATTGTGAAGGGGGTTTCTGATCTCGTGGGCGAGGGTGCGGATGGCCATCCCCTTGGCTTCCATTTTCTCCGATTGCAATTTAATTTCTTCCACTCTTTTTAATATGGAGATATCGTGGATAATCCCCTGAACATAGGGGTTGCCGGTAGGATCCGTTTCCAGTGATGCCGAAAGGATACAGCTTTTCGTGATTTTGTCTTTCGTCAACAATTCTATTTTGTGATCGACTACTTCCTTCTGTTCGTTTAATTTTTCCAGTATTTCTTCTTTTTCAGACCGGTTGACCAGGAGTTCGGAAAGACTTAGGTGAAGTAACTCATCCGGCTGATATCCAAAGAGGTCGGTCGCGGCACTATTTATATTTTTGAAGTCCAGTTGATTACCGGCGATGAATATCGCATCCTTGCTTCGTTCGAAAATCGTCCTGAATTTGCGTTCACTTGCCCTGGATTCCCTGAGCGTGGCGGCCCGTTCCAACGAATAGCGAATGCATCGGTCAAGTTGTTCACTGGATAACTGTGATTTGATCAGGTAATCCACGGCACCGGAGCGCATCGCTTCCAGATCGATCTTTTGGTTTCCCTGGCCGGTGAGCAGGATGATCGGTTCCTTGCATTCGTGCTCCATTGCCTCTTTTAGCAAATCAATGCCGGTTTTTGCCCCCAGGTAATAATCTACGAAGTAAATATCGTGCGTTGCCTGGCGGAGAGCCGTTGATCCCTTCTTGTAATCCGGGCACCAATCAATCTGAAACTTCTGCTGAGGAATGTCTTGAATAAAATCGCTGATGATCCAAAAATCGACTTCGTCATCATCAATAATGAGAATACGTACGGGAAGGGGTGAAGATACCGCTTGATCCATTTTAAATGTGCTTTCCGGGAAGGATGACGGAGAAGGTCGCTCCTTGCTCAGGTATGCTGGTGGCAAAAATATGTCCCTGGTGATTCGCCACTATTTTTTTGCAAAGGGCCAATCCAATGCCGGCCCCGGGGTACTCAGACTTGCCATGTAACCGGCTAAACATTTGAAATATTTTTGTGGCGTACACTTCTTCAAAGCCGATGCCGTTGTCCTGGATCGTGATAAGAAAATAAGGAACACCGGAATCCAGGTGAAGATTTTGTATTTCGGGTTTCTCCAAAATCCTGCACCGGATAGCAATGATGGGCAACGTATCCGCTTTTCTGAACTTAATCGAATTCAGAAGAATATTCGAAAATAATTGTTTGATCAGGAGAGGAGACGCTTCCACTGTGGGCAATTTTCCGAAATGAATAGTTGTATGGGTTTCCTCAATTTTCAATTCCAGATCGGCTTTGACTTCCTTGAGAAGGCTATTCAGGTCTGTCTTTCTGAATACCTGTCCTTCGTGAGTGATACGTGAAAACTCCAGTAAGCTATCGATGAGCAATCGCGCATTTTTAGTCGCAACCTTAATCCGTTCGAGGTATTTTTTGCCGTCCTCGGGTAATATTTCGTTAAATTTATCTTCCAGCCGGTCACTGAGGGTGGAGATTTTGCGAAGGGGTTCCTGAAGGTCATGAGAGGCAGCATACGCAGAATCCTCCAATTCCTTACTTAAGCGATCCAGTTCAGAATTTTTCCGCTCCAGGTCATCCGCATACTTTCTGAGTTGGGTCACATCACGTGTTGTGCCAACCATCTTTACCCCCTTGCCCGCACTGTTTCGTACAATTTTACCGAAGGATTCCAACAATTTAATTTCTCCATTCCGGTCTTTTATCTCATAACTCCATACATAATTGTCGTCCCCTTTTTTCAGCGTCTCTTTCAGATTTAGTTTGGCTTTTTCAAAACCTTCCTGCGTCAGATGAAGCCGGTATAAATCCTCGTTCACCTTAACCCCGAACCTATCCTGTCCCGGATCATATCCGAAAAGGCGATACATGCCGTCCGTCCAAACGTAGGTTTTATCCACCAGGTCCCACTCCCAGGATCCATGACCTAAAAAATCTTCCCTCTCCATTACCATCCGCTTGTAATGGTCCAGGCTATCCACTAACCGGGTGGATTCCGTAATGTCGTGTGTTATCCCAACGATGTTTTTTATCTCTCCGCGATTGTTATAGATGACCTTTCCCTTGGAGTAGAAAATTTTCTCTCTTTGCACGTTTGTAGTCACCGTGTGCTTGAATTCGACTGTTTTCTCCTGTTTTGACCTGGCCGCGTCAAAAGCAGCTTTTATTTGTTCCCCGTCCCCTGCTACAATGTGATGTTGATAAAAATCCAGCGTGATTGCAGGCGCATACTCATCAGGATTAAAATCCATCAGAATATACATTCCTCTGCTCCATTTGAGAACATCGGTTTCGGGAGTCCAATTCCAGTTGCCAAACTGCAGTAATTCTTCGTTGTCCTCGGCGAGTTCCCTGACGATATCCAATTCTTGTGCAGAACGGATCTGATCATGGATATCCCTGGCAACCAGTAGCAACGAAGCTACTTCGCCATCCTGGTCGCGCCTCAGAATCTTACCCATAACCTGAAAATGCATCCAATCTCCCGCCTTGCGGTTGAATCGACAATGGTAAGAATGACTTTCCTCGTCTTTCAGCTCGTTGAATTTCTCCAGTTCCTTTTGCACGAGCTCCACATCGTCTTTAAAGATTACTTTAGTAAAATCATTGTCCCAGTCCAGAATATCATCAGCGGAGAAGCCCAATACATCTGTAATCTTTTTATTAACATAGCTCAGTTTTTTTGTGTGCGTATTGTACACATAGATGATTCCGGGGAAAAAATCATAAATTTCTTCACGGAAACTGTCATCCTGAGATTCCAGTAGACCCTTAAAAGGATAAAGGCGTGATTCGTTTCCTGCTGGCATTACACCTTTTTGTTAAGCAGCTGGTACTGGTCCAGCTTATTGTAGAGTGTTTTCCGGTCAATGTTCAAAATCTTGGCCGCCTTGGTTTTATTGAATTTCACCTTTTTTAAGGTGCTGAGGATCAATTCGTACTCTGCATCTATACCCGCCCCTTTTAACGTATCCTGGGACCGCTCCAGTGTGGAGGCCGACGGGGAAAAACGAGAAGGCATATTCAATTCGCGTTCCTCGGGCTGAGAATTATCATCGAACTGGAGTTTTGAAAAATTAGAAATTTCGAAGGGCAGCGTGCGGACTTCTATGAGGGGTCCGTCGGTAAGCAACGCTGCGCGCTTGACTACATTTTTCAACTCGCGGAGATTTCCGTACCAGATGTAGTTTTGAAAGATCGCTTCTACTTCGGGGGTAAACCCTTTGATGTTTTTCTCTAATTCCGTATTGGTGATTTGCAGAAAGTGATCGGCAAACGTCTTGATGTCTTCTTTTCTTTCGCGAAGCGGAGGTACCGTAATGGTGAATTCGTTAAAACGGTGAAACAAGTCTTCCCTGAATTTTAATTGAGTTTTCCGCTCATTGTCCCACAGGGTTTCATTACTCGCGATGATAATTCGTACATCCAGGTCAATATCACGTATTCCACCGACTTTGCGCATTTTTCTTTCCTGGACTACCCTCAATAAGGAGACCTGAACATCGTATGGCAGATTGGTAATTTCATCGAGAAAAATGGTACCGCCATTGGCAATTTCAAAACTTCCTGTCTTCTGAAAGAGCGCTCCGGTAAAGGCCCCCTTCTCGTGACCAAATAACTCGCTGCTCGCCAATTCCTTGGATAAGGCGCCGCAATCAATAGCAACAAAAGGTCTGTTTTTTCGCTTGCTTCGCTTGTGAATTTCCTGAGCAACTCCTTCCTTCCCGCTTCCGGTTTCTCCGTAAATAATTACGCTATAGTTGGTAGGCGCCACTCTCTTGATCTGCTCGAGAAGGGTAGTGAAAACCACGGTGTCTCCAAAAATATATTGGCCGGACAACTCGGGCGCATGTTGACTTTTTTCAATCGGCATGGGGAGAACCGAAATTTCCGGACCCTCCTTTTTTGCAAGCGCTTTCCGTATTGTAAGAAGGATTTCTTCAGGAAATAATGGCTTGGTTACATAGTCGTATGCCCCCAACCGCATGACTTCCACCGCGACTTTTATGTCGCCATACCCGGTGATAAAGATCACGGGAATATGAGCGTACTTTTCTTTGATTTTTGTTAGCAAGGCCGTGCCATCCATATCCCCCAGCTTAAAATCACAAAGGATCAGATCAGGCTCGCCTTTTTCCAGCACATCCAGAGCGCTTTTCCCACTGCTTGCCTCGATTACCTGATAATTAAATTTCAACAGGTACTTGGCCAACACCAGGCGCATGTCGCGATCATCATCAATAACCAATATTTTTTGCATGGGCATTTTTCTTAAAACAGCGGTAAATACCTCCTCCTCGCGGCAGGATGGTCAATTTAGAAAGAAAAAAAATAAAAGAATAAACGCATGAAACTTACAGTCGCCATTGTTAAGGGCATCAGGAAACGTTCTCTGGCAACACTAAATTCATCCAACCTTCAACAAAGGGGCCATCTGGCAATCGGAAGGCCATAATGAGCTTAACTAGACGTAACACATTGATAATCAGGATAATATTATTTTGCTTCGTTGAATCCCACAAAATTTCCAACCCGGATTTCGAATGGAAGTCAAATCATGATGTAGAGATTATTCTACAATATAACCAGAGAAGTTAGGTAAAAGTGCAGGGCTTCCCATCGCTAGCCGGACTCCTCCTATCCTACCTTGCCGATCCTCCATGAGGCGTTATGTTGAAATTAGTACACGCTGAATTTTCATCACCATCCGGTTTCATGTGAAAAGTGGGGCAGCCTTAGTGGCATGTCTATTTCATAATGTTCCGGAAATTGAAAATCGCAAACAAGAAATGGAAAAGGGTTTGCCTGGCCTTGTTCAGTACGGTCATCGGTATCGTTGTGCTTGTCATTTTGTGCCTATCCCCGATTGCAAAATACCTGGTCGAGAAATACGATGAGCAATACACAGGGAGACAAATTACCCTCGATTGGGCATACGTCAATCCCTTTACCGGTTTTGTCCATCTCAGCAATGTCAAGGTGTATGAGTCGTCCAAAGACACATTATTCTTTACCGCCAAGGGTGTAAGCGCCGATTTTGAGATGCTGAAACTGTTTTCAAAAACATACGAAATATCCGAACTCACCATCAACCAGCCGCGGGGAATGGTTATTCAAACCAAGGAGGCCTTCAATTTCAATGATCTGTTGGTAAAATTCGCCCCGGATTCATTGGATTCGGCACGGATCCCGGTTCATATAAATGTTTTGAATGTCAAAATAAAGCACGGGGAATTCTATTACCGGGAACGGGTGATTCCCATTTACTATGTTATCAGGGACCTGAACGTTGAAAGTTCCGGCGTCCGGTGGAATGCCGATACGATTGCATCCTCATTTTCTTTTCTGTCGCAAAATGGAAAAGGAGGGATGAAAGGCGATTTCACCATCAACACCAAGAACCAGAATTTCCGCCTGGCGACTACGGTTCGGAATTTTGATTTGGAAATTATCCGGCAGTATCTCTGGGAATTGATCAACTATGGAATGTTCTCCGCCCAGCTGGATGCCAGCATAAAAGCAAATGGAAATCTGAAGAACACGGATAGCGTCCGCATGACGGGGCGATTGTGTTTGAGGGATTTTCATTTGGGAAAAACGACAGAAGTGGACTATGCCGCCTTCGATAAATTCGTCATGGTGATCGATGAGTTGAGCCCGATCAATCAGAAGTTTCTATTTGATTCCATCACGCTCAGTCACCCTTTTCTTAAATATGAAAAGTTTGATTCGTTAAATAACCTTGAAATGTTATTTGGGAAGAATGGATCCAATATTTCGGACGTCACCTCCCAACCCGGCAGGTTTAACCTGGTTATCGAGATCGGCCGTTACCTTAAAACGATGGCCAGGGACTTCTTTCAGAGTCGCTACCGGATTAACACGCTCGCCGTTACACAAGGTGATTTTAGATACAGTGATTTTTCCCTGAGCGAACAATTCACCATTGATGCGAATGCCCTTACCCTTCGGGCCGACTCGATTGATAAGAATAACCGCAGGGTGAGGATGTATGTTAAATCGGGAATAAAGCCTTATGGGGACTTGGCCGTAACACTCAGCATCAACCCAAAAGACAGCGGCGATTTTGATATGGTGTATCAACTTGATAAAATACCGGCCACGGTGTTTAATCCCTACCTGATTTCCTATACGTCATTTCCCATGGACAGGGGAACCATTAATTTCCAGGGGGTGTGGAACGTGCGGAATGGTGAGATCAAAAGTGTCAACCACTTAATGGTCATCGACCCGCGGTTGACAAAACGGGTGAAAAACAGGGATATAAAAAGGCTTCCCCTGCCGTTGATCATGTCGTTTGTCCGGGAACGGGGCAATGTGATCGACTATGAAATTCCGATCAGCGGCAACCTGAAAGATCCCCACTTTCGCCTGGCCGATGTCATTAAGGACGTCATTGAAAACATTTTCATTAAACCTCCGACAATTCCTTACGGGGTGACGGTCAAAAATCTGGAAAATGAAATTGAGAATGCACTGACCCTGAAATGGGATATGCGGCAGCGCAGTCTGCGACCCAAGCAGAAAAGGTTCGTTGAAAAGGCGGCCCGCTTCCTTGAAAAAAACACGGAGGCATCCCTTGCGGTTTTCCCCAAATCCTATGCTTCAAAGGAAAAGGAGTACATACTCTTTTTCGAGGCGAAGAAAAAGTACTTTTTGTTAACTCATTCCAAACCTTCGGGGGCCTTCACCCGGGACGACTCTGTGGTAGTCGATAACATGTCTATCAAGGACCCGTCGTTCATACACGTCTTGAAGCGAGGTGTACCCGATACAGTGATGTTTACCATTCAGGAAAAGTGTAACAATTTCGTCGGGCGCGCCAAAGTGGATGCCCAATATGCGCAATTGGTGAAGGAACGGGAAAAGGAGTTTCGATCCTTGTTTGTCTCAAATGGTACGGAAAAACAAATCACCATGCATCCCCATGAGGATGGCATTCCCTTCAATGGATTTTCCTATTTCAAAATAAACTATCATGGCGACGTCCCGAAATCATTGAGGAAGGCATATGAGGAAATGCATGAACTCAATGAGGAAAGCCCAAGAAACAAGTATTCCAGGGGAAAGAACCTTGCGGTAGGCGCCTTTATTCCCTGATTCAAGCCTGAACCGCGTTGTCGCATCAAATGAAAGAAAAGAGAGACAGGACGAAAACGACAAAAAGCAGAAGGTCCCTCTTTGCCCTTCTGCTTGTCATCCTTGTCGTCCCGGTGTATTTCATAGGACGGGCGATCATTTTTTCACGAATCGAAAAAGCAATTATAAGTCAACTTGAAGTCCTTCGGTTGGAAGGTGTTCTGGTTCAGTACGATTCGATGAAAACCGATTGGTGGAAGCAAACTGTAGTCATCACGGGATTGGAAGTGAAAGTCAATGGTACGAAGGACTCCCTTTCCTTTGCCGGCGCGACCATTCCAACGGCATCGTTAAAGGGGATCAAGTTCCTTCCCCTGTTGCTCAAACATGAATTACATTTTGATGCCATCTTCCTGGACCATCCCGCCCTCCGTGCTATGAATGATTTCAGGATGCCGGCGAGGCAAAAGGAGACGAAAGAGAATTTCATTCAAGGGATCCGGATCGGCTTGCTGAGGATCGATTCAGGCGCAGTTGAGCTTATCGATAGTACCTCACACGGAAGCATAGCAACCGTACATCTCAGCCTGGATTCGAGGAATTTAAGCATTCACTTTATAAATAAGGGGTCACCCACCTGGACAATCGGCGAAGTTATGGCCTCTGACGTGAAGGCCAGCTTTCCGACCCATTCTTACAACATGACCATAAAGCAAGCACGGTATAGCGATGTTGAAAAAATTCTTAACGCGGATTCCATCCAGATCAGTCCATTGTATGACAAGGCAGAATTTGCAAGAAGGGCTGGCCGCCAAATCGATCAGTTCAGTTGTTCCATACCGGTTATCCAGGCAACCGGATTCGAAATAGGCAAAACACAACCCGGCAGGCCGTCTTCTTATGCAGTACACCAGGTCAACCTGCGTTTCAGGCTGGAAGCATTTCGCGACAAACGTATTCCGCGTGAAACAAGAACGGCGACCGTGCTGCCTGTTCATTTTTTGCAAGCACTGCCTTTTCAATTACAAATCGATACGCTTGCTGTCTCCGATAGTTATGTTTCCTATGAGGAATTCCCTCAAAAGGGAGAGGCGTCGGGTAAGGTTTTTTTTAACGGACTCCAGGCAGGAATAACTAACATTTCCAATACCTCATCGCAAGGCGCCACGATGCGCATCCATACCCGCTTTATGAATTCGGGCGATTTGAACGCAACGTTTACCTGCCCGGCCGAAGCGCAAAAGCCCTATACCGTGAAAGGGTCCCTTTCCAATTTTTCGATGCCGGAAATAAACCCCATGATGGTGGCGGTCGCCCACGCTCAATTCGAGTCTGGCGAAATGCAGGAAATGAAGTTCCACTTTCAATACAATGAGTACCGCTCGGATGGAGAGGTGGAATTGTCGTATACCAACCTGAAAGTACGCCGTCTTAAAAAGAATCAGGAAATCCTGGAGAACAAACTGGTGTCCTTCCTGGTAAATATGTTCGTCAAAGACGATCTGGATAAAAGTGATACGCGCGAAAAGAGGACAGGGTCCATCCAAATGGTCCGGGATTCTCAACGAGGTATTTTCAACTACTGGTGGAAATCCGTTTTTTCCGGAGTCAAATCAGTTTATCATGGAAAAGGCAATGGGCACCGGAAGCAAAAAGGCACGGCTCCGGTGGCAGGGATTTGAAGTCGCCTGGCATGGATTTGGTAGTTATACATAAAAAAAGAGTATGGTACGTAAAGAGAATACTAACCATGGAGCCAGCCCATTGCCAAAAGGCAAGCGCAAGCCGGGAACACCGCTTTTCAAGAAGCCCAGGGCGGTCGATGACGAGAACAAGAAGCGTGATATCACAGGGCAGACCGCTACGTCCTTAAAGCACCTGAAACAAAGACTTGCAGAGGTTCCTAAGAAATCGGCGGGCAATAAAGTATGAAAACAATGACGATATCGTTAGTAATTGTACTGGTCGCATGCGGTTTAGGCTTCGCTCAAACCGAACGACTGCAATCAGGTGATTCCGTCAGAGTCGAATTGGAACGGAAGATCATTTCCGATGAAATGACTCAACTACGCGATTCGATCAGCCAATCATTGAAAATTTTTGATCTCCGGATTAAAAAAGCGCGGGTGGCAAGAAGACAGAAGTTGGAAAGTGCCCGAAAGGAACTGACGGAGTATCAAAACATGATAAAATTAGATCTTAAAGAGACGGCCACAACCGCACAAAATGCGTGGAGTGAGGAGTCGGTAAAAAGGATGCGGGCCAACACGGTGGCCACAAGGCGTGAATATAAACGCATCTGCACTATCCTGTAAGTGCTCCTGAATTGGTAATCCGTATTCAGTGGACCGTACCTAATTACCAATACGCCCTGACCCTGAAAGGGCGGAATCCATTCACATTGCCTTGAGTTTTTATTTCGCCCTTTCAGGGCTGAATTTTCATGTTCGGTTATGTGCAGGGCCTCACCCTGCGGTGATATATTCCGCCCCTCGGGGCTCGGCAAGATGTCCCATTATTACACGTTGAACGGGTATTAATGTACCCAACTCCTCCCCCTTCATTCCAGCCATTACCTCATTCCAACCGTTTTCACCGATGGCATTGTTTTTTTAATATGGTTTGATATACAAAACAATTAAAGCAATGAACTCAACTGAAGTAAAAGGAAACTGGAATGTCATAAAGGGCAAATTGAAGCAGCGGTATGCTGAACTTACCGACGACGACCTCACTTATGTTGAGGGCGCTGAAGATGAACTATTTGGACGTCTACAAGTGAAACTCGGGAAATCGAAGCAAGAGATCCTTGATTCAGTAGAAAAAGCAAAAAGTAAGCATCCTTAAATCCAAAACCAATGAAAACATACATCTTCGTATTTGGCGCGGCAGCCGCCCTTTTTAGCTGCGGCACAAAAGAGCGGGCTCATCTTCAACTAAAGGTCGACTCCCTCAGCTATGCACTGAATGAAAGTAAGAAAGCGGAAGTGACCATGAACGAGGTAGGGGTCATGCTTGATTCCATTGATGCCAATCGCCATGCCTTACGTACCAAAATTGTGGAAGGGATTTCCTACGCTGACTATATCAGCCGGTTACAGGATATCAATACCCATATTAAAGATTCGCAGGCAAAACTGGTTGCCATGGAAACCAGCCTGAAGAATTCAAAGGGCGCTTCCTCGGCCACCATCCGGAGACTCAAAACCGATCTGGAAGCACGGTCGCAGGAAATTGTCGCGCTGCAAATGGATGTGGTTAATCTGCGTGAGCAGAACAAAACCCTGTTTGCGAATGTAAACCAGAAGGATTCGATCATATCGAGTAAAGATGAAGTGATCAAACTGAAGAAGGCCGATGTGGCTTCTTTGGAAGGACTGGTCCAGGACATCAATGATCAAAACAGGATAAAGGTCGCGAATCTTTATTTTGCCGAAGCACAGGCCCTTGAGACTGCTGCCAACCGGACCAAGTTTGCACCGCGCAAAAAGAAAGAAACAAGACGTGAAGCATTAGAATTATATAAACTCTCCTACTCGCTAGGGAACACCGAAGCCGAGGCTAAAATACAGGAGTTGGAGAAAAAACTGAGCTAATTAAGATTGGGGTAGTAACGAAAAGCTGTGGCTGTAATGGCCATGGCTTTTCTATTTTGTGGACGTTCCGCCCGGCCGGTGTAGAGGGAATTCCCCAATCCGGGCCACGAAACCAATCCTATGCTGTCATTCCGTCGCCGGTATTCGTGGCATACTATTTTAGTGCCTATCCATCAGAACACGATAAAACAAATCAATATGGAAAGTTCCTTATACATCGTCGCCGTGATCCTCCTGATCGCCTGGCTTATTGGCTTCTTAGGGTATGCAGCGGGTGGATTGGTCCATGTCTTATTAGTCCTGGCGGTGATCGCCGTTCTGCTGAACATTACCGGTGGAAACCGGCGAAGGATTTAACGCATCCGCTGGTATACTCTCTTAAAAGAGACTGCCATTCTTCTATGTATTCACGATCAGCGTGAAGGGGGACTCTATTTTTTTGCATGAACGGTTTTAATTTATGAGCGCTGTTGTTGATACCACACCCTTCTATAAGAGACTTGCCTTTAATCTGGTGAGTCTGTCCATTCTTGGCGTTATTCTTTACCTGGGTCAGGGTATCCTCATACCCTTGTTTTTCGCGATTTTGCTTTCCGTACTCCTCTTACCGGCCAAAAGCTTTTTCCGGAGAATGAAAATTAACCGGATTTTCTCCATTCTCATTCCCATGTTTTTTTCTCTCCTGGTCATTTTTACAATCGTTTATTTCCTGTCACGACAGGTGTCCGATTTTCTGGATGACTATGACAAAATACAGGAACGTCTTAATGGATTGTATTGGTCGTTGCAACATTGGGTGAAAAGCGAATTCGGGGTTACGATCACAAAACAAAACCAGGTCATCCATGATACCGGGCAGAAAATGGACGCTGCCGATATC